>OGXH01000507.1_pt1 | contig 27495 bp, 14 predicted proteins | sample 1576241 | NCBI WGS metagenome assembly OGXH01 (sample SAMEA3541529, study PRJEB24748) | human gut metagenome | biome: human gut; feature: human-associated habitat; material: faeces | place: China | collected 2012
GTACCCCACAAGGCTGATAGAGTTTCCTGTCACTTCAGGCTCGTCCAACACGAAACGGGGCTGAAAGAGGTCGTCTATCTTATTGTATTTATTATCCGTACAGCCGGTAAGCAGCGCCCCACACAGCAATACGGGCGATGCGGCCATTATCAGTTTATGGAATAATTTTATCATAACTTTCTTCTTTTTGCTGTTATTAATATCCGTAATAGTTTTGAATCAGTCCCCGGTGGTCGGTAATGACTTTAGAAGGATAGGGACAGAGGTAACGCAGAGGATCGGTAGGCTTTACCGTCTGCTCGTTGTTTTGATTGATGAAGCCTCGGAAACTCCAATAGATTTCGCTCGCGGCCTCATACTGTTGCGTCTCCTGATTAAGTACCCGCCATGCAATGGCATACTCTTTCATCTCGTAACCGGCAGGACGCCCTACTTCCGGACCGTATTCATCAATACCTACAATATCAAGAACCTTGCGTTCGGGATGTTCAGAATCTTCCACACTCTGATAGTAGATACGTTCAGGCACTTTATCCACACCCGGAACGGCAGTACCATTGGCAACCAACCCCCAATCAATCATCTGGTTGTAAAGATTGTAAATAACCTCACCGTATTTATTCCAACGGGCAAGGTCGTACTTACGGATTCCTTCACCGCCAAACTCCCACTTGCGTTCGTCCATTATGGCTTGAAAAAAGTCCTGTTCATTGGTGAGCGCGGCTACATAAGCATCTACCTTTTCTGCATGAAGAGAAGAGTCGAACGCACGGCGCCGCACACGTTTCAAAGCTTCCTGAGCATCATCACGCGGACCATAAAGTTCGTTTACGGCTTCGGCATACATCAGCAGTACATCTGCAAAGCGCATACGTACATTGTTAATTCCCGTATTGGAACCGCTGGTAGCACCCAAAGGAGCCTGCATATAGAGTTTGGACCATTTGGCGGCGCCCATCCCTGCAATTCCCATATCATATTCCTGATTGAGATTTTTGTCGTATTTGTAAGGAACGCAAGTCATGTCACGGCGCAAATCGTCTTTATCGAATGAAAATACGTACGTACCACAAAAGGTTACATAATTACGGGCGCTTCCATACTCATGGCTGCCTTCGGCAATCGTTACGCCAATGTTATAGCCAAAACGACTGCTTATGCTTTTCAACATAGGTACGGCAAAGATTACATCATCGTTATTAGCTGTTTTCCAGTTACATTCATTCACCCACAAATCTTTAAAGCTCTGGTTCAAATCGTGTTTCCCCTCTTTGATAACCTTGCCTAAGTAGGTTATGGCGATTTGATAATAGTGTTCAAAATTGTCTCCACGTTCCATATAACCCACATTAGCCGGATTATCCTTATCGGCACGCAACGCCCAGCCACCGCGATAAAGAGCAAGCTGCCCTATAAGTGCCTGGCAATATTCGCGTGAAGCGCGCTCTACGCCATAATCCAAATCGGCCGCGTACTTCATCATAGGCTCTGCGGCAATAAGGTCATCGATAAGAAATTCCAATATCTTATCACGATTGGTTGTACCGCGGCTAAAGAAATCATCGGTAGACCGCGTAGCCTCTGTAACAAACACCACATCTCCCCATGTACGGATCAAATCGAGGTAGAACATGGCACGAAGCGTTTTCACTTCACCATACATTTGCTGCGTTTCGGTAGGTCCGTCTTTTGACACCTCTTCCGACCAAAGGGGAGACTCCTCGACAGATTGCAGGAAGTCATTGGCATAGTTGATTACATAGTACAAATTGTTCCAAGTACTGTTCAGCGTTCCCCAAGTGGGGCGCGAATCGAAACAACCGATATCCGAACCGGCAGAATTGACTGTGCTGTTCTTAAAGGATGACATCTCCACATCGGTATTCGTATTAAGACCGCTTGCAAGGTTACTGCCGTAAAGCCCGTCTTCCGTCATGGAGGAGTAAATGCGGGTCATCAGCGATTTCATTTCTTCCTCAGAGGAGAACACATATTCCGGAGTAAAGCCTGATGCAGGAGTCACATCCAGAAAATCATTGCAGGATGACAAGGAAAGCATAGAACCTGCGATGAATGCGTATAATATTTTCTTATTCATTGTTCCTTCTTTTTTAGATTCAATTAAAAGGTTAACTGCGCACCAAAAGTATATGTACGGCTACGCGGATAACGGTTGTTATCGATATTCGGCGTAAGTCCGGTAGCGATGTCCACTTCCGGATCGTAACCGCTATAACCGGTGATAGTGAACAGATTACTGCCTGCCACATAGAAACGAACTTTATTCAGACCGGCTTTCTTTGTCCACTCCTGAGGTAAAGTATAACCAAGCGTAGCAGAGTTGAGACGTAAGAACGAACCGTCTTCTACCGCATAGGACATGCTGATAGGCTTACCGATAGAGGTAGGATTCCACATCGTAGCATTCTTATTGAACTCGGCAAGAAGTTCCGGACTGTAACGAATTTCATTACCCATATCATCGAAGTTACGCCAACGCTTGTCCGAAGCTACCTCCATACCGAAATTGTTCTCGTGGTTGTCGGCCCATGTAGTAAGCATCACTTTATTGGCATTGAATACATCAAAGTCATACATGAAGTTGAAGAACATACTGAGGTCAAATCCTTTATATGTGGCGTTCAGGCCAAAACCACCCGAGAACTTCGGAGTAGTATTACCGATAACCGTACGATCCGCTTCTGTCAGTTGATAAGGATTGGAACTGTTCGGGTCTACGGGAGTCAACTTCTTGAACTTGGCATTACCGGGACGCGGAGTGTCTGAAAGCGGGCTTGAATCTACCACACCTTCTTTCAGCTTCCATGTGCGCGATTTGGAATCGAAATATTCAAAGTCTTCCACTTTATAAAAACCGTCATTGACATATCCGTAAATCAAACCGCTGGTTCCGCCTACATAAGCGCGGTAATCGTCAGCGTTCATCACACTCTTATTCCAACCGGAAGTAAGTATCCACTCTTTCTCTCCGCTCGCCAGTTTATCAATCTTATTTTTATTATGACCGATGTTGAAAGTCGCGTTCAACGAGAAATCTTTTGTCTCGACGATGTAAGCATTCAATTGAAGCTCAATACCTTTGTTGGATGTTTGTCCCACATTTGTCATCAGCTTGGTGTAGCCCGTATAGCCGGGGATGTCCGAAGGAACCAACAGGTCTTTCACCGTATTCCAATAGATATCTACCGTACCGCTAAGACGTTCTTTGAAGAAACCGAAATCGAAACCCAAGTTACGGGTAACGGTCGTTTCCCATTTCACATTAGGATTGTAGACGTACTTGGTATTGTAGAACTGATAATAATAGTGGCTCATCTCTCCCCAGCCGGCAGGTGTCTTGCTGCTTACTCCGTAAAGCTTTTGATATAAATCGGCATCAATGCGGTCATTACCGGACGTACCGTAACTCAAACGTAACTTCAAATTGGATATCCATGTAACATCCTGCATAAAGTCCTCGTTAGAAAGACGCCATGCCAATGCTCCTGCGGGGAAAAATCCCCAGCGATTATTGGCTGCGAACTTAGACGAACCGTCGGCACGGAGTGTAAATGTAGCCAGATACTTATCCTTATATCCGTAGTTGATACGACCGAAGAAAGAGGAAATACGTGAAGGAGAATCCGCCTTTGAGGAATTCTCATAAGGCGTACCGAGCGACAAATTATCAAACGCCTTCTCCGCGGTTGTATTCTCCGGGAAATAACGTGTGGAATACGTTTTCGTAGTTGTTTGCTGGTTCTTGATTTCCTGTCCTAACATCAGGCGGATATCATGCGCATCATCATCTAAAGTAAAATTATAGTTCAAGACGTTGGTCAACTGCCATTTGGTTCCTTGCTTCATCATCCATTCCGCCATGGGTTGGTTGTTGTTGTTCTTGGCATTTTTGGTTCCCATCCCCCAGAACTTACGCTGTTCTTCCGTATTATTTTCAAAACCAAATTCGTTACGCAAAGTCAACCCTTTCGCAATATCCCATGTCAAGGCTCCCATAGTATTAAGCGATTTATTGATTCGCTTCTTATAGTTCTTCTCGGATTCCTCCTTCGGATTGAAACGTACGATTTCTTCCAATTGGTCGGGATCGAAATAAGTATCGTCTTCGGGTAAAGTCATATATTCGTCCAGCCCTTCGGTAGGAGCCTGACGCAGAGCATCCAGCAAACTGACACCTTCCGTACCCGAACCGTCCACTTCTTTGTGCAACAGGCGCGTACGGTATTCCATCGTAAGAAACTTGAAAGGCTTGAAATTAAAGGAAGCATTCAGGTTATTTTGCTTCAATCCATTACCTACCATTACACTGGGTTGGTCTTGATGAATAAACGCCAGTTTATACTTTGCTTTTTCAGTACCTCCGTTTACGCTCAAATCAAGATAAGAAGCCACGGGATGGGTTCCGAACACTTCATCCTGCCAGTCCGTACCGGGATCTCCCTGATAAATATAATGCTCGTAGGCATGACCATATTTATTGTTGAAGTCAGTCGGATTGGAACTTTTCTGACGGGCATTTTCATATTGCATCAGTACAAATTCATAAGGGTCCATCACGTCCAGTTTATTGGAGAGTGTTTTAGTTTGTATATATGTATTCAAGCTGATAGACACACGTCCCTCTGTCGGATTCTTGGTCGATACCAAAATAACGCCATTAGCACCGCGAGCGCCGTAAATAGCGGTAGAAGCAGCATCCTTCAATACCTCGATAGACTCTATATCCGTAGGCGGAACATCATTCAAGCTACTTACTTCGAACCCGTCAAGAATAATCAACGGACTGTTGTCCTGCGTAATAGAACCACCGCCACGCACCAAAATCTTAACTTCCGCATCCGGTGAACCATCTACTGTCGTTACCTGTACGCCCGGCAGTTTACCTACGATAGCCTCAGCCGCAGAAGTAGTCTGTACTTTCTCCAATATCTTTCCCGATACACTGGAAATAGAACCTGTAAGGTTACCTCTTTTCTGAGTTCCGTAACCGATAACCACCACATCTTCCAGCATACTGGCAGACTCTGTCATGTGTATATTGATGCCCGAAGTACGTCCTTTCAAAGGTTCTTTTACTTCTTCCATACCCACAAAGCTGATTTTCAGAACAGCTTTATCTACATTAGGAACGTTTGCCAACGAAAACTTTCCATCCAAATCCGTAGTACAACCAATTGTTGTACCTTGTACTATTACGGTGGCGCCAATCACAGGTCCGTAATCATCTGTCACCGTACCGGTCACAGTGGCAGTCTGCGCCACAGCACCGACTGCTACCATCAACAGGGTAAATATGCTTATGATTAACTTATTCATTCTTCTAAAGTATTATATATGTCTGTTATTCTTTACTTTCTTTCCATGGGCTGCCCGCCTTGGTTTTGATAATAGACAATGTGTTGCACCAGATTATGGAAGTAAACTTCCAAATTGGAGTAGCGACCGTTAGGGTCTACACTGCTACTGATTATATTTGCATCACTCGGATCTTCAGGATTCAAGCCATAGGCGAGTTCCCAAATATCGGGTATACCATCATTATCGCTATCCGGCCAGAGATATCCCTTTTTCATCTCTACATAACCGCCCGCGGCATCGCTTGGAGTATCGATGATACCCGGCTTCTTATCAGAGTCCTTCAGAGTTACCAAATTTCCTTTCTCATCCCAATAAGACATTTTAGAACCTTTGTAGGGAGCGCTTCCCGCTCTGACTTCACCTATAATCCGCCGGTCTATTTCATCTCGACGCAAAGAAGCGCCTGCATAGTCCAATACTCTTTCATAGGCAACCTGCGCCGTATGGCTGGTCACTTTACTGAAAGGTTGGTAGTCCGCCATCTTCATAGCCTGCTTTTCTTCATCCGATACACCCTGTTCTACAAGGCTCTTATCAAATTGCGCCCAAACACCGTCCGTCCAATTATCGGAACTAACTTTTGAATTACCCTCTATATAATTGTCGCTAATATAGGCTCTGGCCGTAGGATTGGTAGAAAGGACACGATACGACTTATAGCCCGTACCTGTGGCCGGTCCCGGTTTGTAGTAACAGTTCGTCAGGTTGAATGTAGCATATTTGCCACCATAACTTCCAAAACCACTCTCACTCCAATTGTAATAAACATTATTACGTACATCGAAATATCCGCAGTAGTCATAAGAGCCTTGAGTACCCGGTTCCGAGAGATCGGAGATACGTGGGCAGCGGCTACCGTGATGCGCCAGCAAAATATGGTGGAAAGTAGTATTGTCACCGCTGAACATAGCGCCATAACCGTGAGCACCCTTGGCATGGTTCGATAAGTTCAGACTCTCACTGGCGATACACCATTGCGCCGTAAAGTTCTGAACTCCATAGAAAGTCAACGTTTCATCCACACTCCAACCGGCTGTTACATGGTCTATGATACCGTTCTTGAAATAGCGGCCACCGATAGCATCTTCCGCATAATCGGAGCAAGCATCACCCGGACGAATACGTAAGAAACGGACAATGGCATTAATACTGTTTCCCGCACCCTTTTCCGGATCTTTAGAAAGATTGAATGAAAAATTGTAATTCTTCAACGTGATACCTTCACCGGGAGCAGTCTGCCCGATAATGCTTAAATCGGGATAATCCACCAGATAAATCCCCCGCTTCAGTTCAATCGTACCGTCTACATCAAAAACAATAGTACGAGGACCTTGAATCTGCTCGATACCATAACGTAAGCTACCTTCTATCGGAGTTTCGCCCAGACCGTAATCATCCAGATTCGTCACTTTGTAAAGTACTCCGCCACGTCCGCCTGTAGTGAAACGCCCACCGCCTTCTGCACCGGGGAAGGCAAGGGCTTCAACACTCTTGTCATCACCAATACCGGTATCAGGCTTACCATACTGAAAGATAGTTATGGTCTTATCCAAAATACGCACGGTAGAGGTACGCGGCAGAAAATCTTCATTATCAGCAATCGTCAAAACTATTTCGTTGCTCGTAGACTCTCTTTTGTTATGAGTAATCCAAGCCTCGGAAGGAATAGCATCGAAATTATCTACCGGTTCATCTCCTTCCTGTGTGAAAGGAATTACCAAAGTCCGGCATTTATAAGGAATAGTATATTCATCCTGCTCAATAGCAGCCACACCGTTTACCGCTTCTTGCATCACTTTCAACACACGTTGTAGTTTATACTCACCTACCGTACTGAATACAAGTTCCGTTGTACGTGCATTACCGGTATTCAACGCGACTTTCAGTTTCAGAATCTGTTCGGAGAAGTTACGGGTTACCGGAGTTTCTTCCACAACTTCAATCCAGTCGCACTGTTCATCAATATCCATCTTCCATTCCATATTGGCTACAACTTTGAGCTCTACTTCCGCACCACGGAAAGAAATAGGTTCGGAAGTAAATTCAAACAGAATATCCGGGTCGGAACCTAATTGCTCTATGGCAATCTCTTGCTCCAAGGTAGAGCCTGCACCTGCCATGGTAACCTTAACCTTACCCGTACGTTTGGCTCCGTCTGTATTTTCCGCTACAAACAGGCGAAGTTCATCATTTCCCGTACCATTGCTTTTCGACAACGTAAGCCAAGCCTGCTCCGCATCATTGGTGGCCGGTTCTACTACGGCTGCCAACCATTCACCGGTGGCGGTTATATCCACAGTGGAAGAAGTAGCCACATTGGACAGTTTCAGTTCCTTTTTCGATAGTTCCAAGCTATCGGTTCCTACGGCGCCATTCAATTCGCCCTCGTCACTGCATGCTCCTAACAAGCCTGCTAACAGTATGAATAGAAAATATCTCATAGCTTTTATTTGTTTTTCGTTAGTATTCGATTATTTAATCCAATGCGGGTCGCCGATGTTATTCGTATAAATCTCAGAGTTATTATCAGTAATAGTGAAATCCCTACCATTTACATCTTGGAAAAGTCCGTCCATTGGAAGAGTAGTTTCCATCGGTTTTTCATTTTCTTCCACACCCCAGTTATTCAATGTAAAACCGTTGGTGATATAGTTATTGTTGATTGTACGAGTAGTTACATTTCCAAGATTAATCCACGTGCCACTTGCGCCATCAGAAACTCCGCTGAACAGATTATTTTTTACGGTAACATTGAAATTATCAGCATTAGACGGCTTCAAATCAAAGAAAGTCATACCTGCTTTCATAGCGATAAATGTACAATTCTCTACCACTACATCCAGATTACCTTTCATTTTACTCACCCCTGTGATCAATGCTTTAGTCATATCATTGGCATGGAAAGTCGAATTCCTAAATTCAAATCTATGTATCGGAGCGTCTTGTTTGGTAGAAAGTCCGAAGAAACCACTTTTGCCGGAATTCAATCCGAAAAAACGGCAGTTTTCTATAAGCACCTTATCCACTGTCTGCTGGCGGTCTGCATTAGTTTCCTGATACCACATGGTACGTTGCAAATCGTTAATTTCGCAGTTCTTCCATGAGATAGTCCCGATATGGAATTCCTGGTTCTTAAATTTAAAGAAATCCTGCGCATCCACCTTTATCACCAAGTTCTCGAAGCGGAACGCTTCAATATCATCCGCACTCGATACGCTCAGGCTTGATTTCAATTCCAATACAGCCAAGTTTTCACCCTCTTTAGGTTCCTGCCCCATAATAGAAAGCCCCTTAGGCATATCATCCAACGTTTTGGCAACAAACTGATAAGTTGTCCCCGCTTTCAGGAAAAGTTTGATGTCTGTTGCAGTTTCATCGTTCTTCAATCTATTGAAGACGTTATTGATATTCTCTCCCGGGCTAACGTATGTATATCCCTCCGGCACGCGAATAGGAGCATCCGGATTAATATCTTCTTCTTCCCATTCTTCCGGAGCGATAGTTACCGTATAATCCTGAATAGTCGGTTCATCCGCATTGTTCAATTCGAAAGAAACCGTTGTAAGGTTCTTTGGCAGAATAGGGAAAGTTCCTTCTATCTCTTTGGTCTGTATTACTTGCTGATTTGCGTCCAAATATTCAAAACGGACTGTTACCGCTTCGTTATCCGTATCGGTCTCGAACAATACCAAGTCGTCGGTATAGTTCACACCACCCGTAGAGGTCGCTGTATTGCGTACCACCTCGATAGGCGACTTCACAAACGTGGCATCCGAAATCTTATAGCCGGATATAGGCGTAGAAACGATGGCGCGTATCGTAGAATAACGTTTGTCCGCCTTACGGTCGGTTGCCCGCAAACGGAGCGTACCGGTACGGTTATACATACGAATCTCCAAAGGCTCATCAAAAGGAGAAGCGTACTCCACCGGAGCAGACAAAGCATAGACTTTCTCTGCTTTGGGGTCTTGATTAAGCACTATATCATTCAAATTGCCCGGATGCGGCAACGAATCAGCTTCCGTAGTAGCAACAATACGATATGTACCGTCAGGCAATTGGAAACGGTATAAAGTAGAATAGTTCGCCACATAGCTGCCATCGGCAGCATAAATAAACAGCGGTTTGTTGGATGAGCCTGTATTCAGCGAATAAGCCTCATCATCCAAATACATTTGAATATCCTTCACTACCGAAGAGTTGTATTTACTGTCTTCGGAACAAGCAGCTATGCCGAGCAGGAGCATCAGTCCCGCCACAGCAGATGATATACTTTTTCTCATATTAGATTTTGCAGGAGTTTAAAGTTCTGTTTCTTCTGTTATATCTTCCCATCCCGTTTCTACCCAATCTTCATTCAGTATTTCCATGTGAACGACCGAACGCTTGGACGACTTAAAAGCAATACCCGTATCAAGCGCACCATTCGTACGGTTCACTTCCACTCCTTCTTTTAAGTAAGTAACATCAACCGACGTACGCGAACCGTCATTCTCCGTGGGGAAGGAATAGACAAAAGCCTCGAAACCGGCGGTACGGTCTGTACGTACGGTTACATCTTCAAGGACTGCTTTTTCATCCTTCACATTGTAAGCCACGCCTACATTGGTAAATGTTATATCCAATGCGTCAAAATGGGTAATACCGTCCAATTCCTCCGCTGTTTCTTTGGGACTGAACACTGCTTGTCCCATCAATCGCTTCAACTCAATATCGAGTGATTTTACAGAATTGTCCGAAGTAAATCCCATTATCCCGGAAATGTAGACAGGTTTCTGCATATTGTCTTTCTGACGGATAACGGTAGTAGAGAGCTTATCGGCACCGGACACTTCATCAGCATTCGCTACAACAAACGTCTGCAAATTCTCTCCCAAAGGCAAAGGAACCTCAACAGCCCCATGTACCAAAGATTGCGTTTCTCCATAAATAAGAGAATCGGACATATACACATAAATTCCGATTTCGGAGATACCCTCTGCGGCAAATGTCTTAATACTCGATTGGCTGAAACGGACACCAACGGGATGCAGTTCATCTTTCCGAGAAGTGTTACCTTCGTCTTGAGGAAGCTTACCATTATCCCAAATCTCGTCAACTTGCGAGGTACAGGAAAAAAAAGCTAAAAGCGGAATAAATAATAATTTCATTAAACGCTTCATAAGTATTAGTGTTTTATAGTTAATATTCAAAGTTCACAAATAGCAGTTCTAATGCCTGTGCAAATATCCGTAAATGGAAGAAACTATGTGAGTAAGATTTAGTACAAAAAGGGTAAAATCCGGTCTGGCACAAATTAATTACCCGCTCAGAGACATCTCTACGAGCGATTTTAAGTATTTCACAAAATATCAGTCAATATTATTTATGAAGTAAGCAAGTACTCGTTTTATAATGCTGACAGGCACGAATTATATGGAACTTCACGACTATCCTGTCTATAAAACCGTGAACTTCCATATAATCCGTGCCTGTTTAAAAATCATCCGGTAAATGCCCGAATATAAAAAATACTTATATCCTGATAAGTTCCTTATAAAGTCGTTGTACCGGCAACCCCATAATATTATAATAACTTCCCGAAATATTCTCCACTCCGATAAAGCCAATCCACTCTTGCACTCCATAGGCGCCGGCTTTATCCATCGGTTGGAACTTATCTATATAATAAGCGATTTCCTCTTCGCTCAGTTTGGAAAAACGAACCTCCGTCTGGGCGGCAAAACTTCGCTGCCATTCCGTTGTAGTAATACAAACACCGGTAAATACTTCGTGAGTACGACCTGACATAGCGCGAAGCATACATAAAGCATCTTCCCTATCCTTAGGTTTTCCAAGTACTTTCCCATCTAACCAGACAATGGTATCAGCCGTTATCATCAATTCACCCGGCTGTAACATATCCCGATAGGCATCCGCTTTTTCTTTCGCTATATAAAGAGGTATATCCGCTCCTTGCAATGTATCAGGATACGATTCGTCTACATCCGGCAAGGTACGCACTTCGTAGTCCACGCCAAGTCCTGTCAACAATTCTTTCCGGCGGGGAGAATTGGAAGCAAGTATGACTTTATATTTTTTGAGATTATCCAACATGACTCTAATAAATTATGAATTGCGAGTTATCAACTGACAGAAATTACCAACCGAAGGCTTTCTCGTCTGCCATCCAAAGACCTTTTACTTTTAAGAACTGCTCTACAATATCCCGTCCGCAGCCATATCCACCCTCTTTGTGGGAAATGTAGCGGGCAACGGATTTTACTTCGGGAGCGGCATCTTTCGGACAACAAGGCAATTTATGGGTCAACAATACGCATTTAAGCATGCGCACGTCATTAGACATGTATGTATGCTATTGTTCTTGTTGCCGTTCATAATGGGCTGTGAAGAAGACAAAGAGCCTTCAGTTTATTCACCGACACTGACTACCAACAGTGTTACGGGCTTGAGCCGTTTTGGAGCTACTTTCCAAGGAACGGTGATGAAGCATCCCGGCAGTACCGGAGAACTGAAAATAGGCTTCCTTTATTCCACCTCAGCCAGCTTGAGCAACGCACAAGAAGTCAACGCTACCCCGGGAGACGGCAACAACTATACTGCCACAGTCCAAGGACTGAAGCCCGGAGAAAAGTATTATTACTGCATCTTTGCTCGTAGCGGTAAGTCCGTCATCAAGGGAAAGAGCAGCAGTTTCAGTACTGAAGACGCTATTCCGCCTTCACTAAGCATCGCCGAGGCCACTAACGTTACCGAGTACAGTGCCACCCTCTCTGCCAGTATTACAGACAATGGCGGTTACGAGCCTACAGTACGAGGCTTCGCTTATGCCATTTATATTGAAAATGCCGCCGAACCTACCCTTGACGACAACATCAAACTGCCATTCGGTGATGATTTCACCGTAGAACTGACAGATCTGGTGGCAAACACCACCTATATTGTACGCCCTTACGCCACCAATGATGCAGGAACAGGCTACGGTGAATCGGTAAAGTTCACCACCACTCAACAAAAGATTCCGATGGTCATAGCGAATGGAACCGGTAGCCTTGCCAATAAACCGGTAGAAGCGGTTGCTTACGAAGCAGTTTGCCTGGGTGCCGTAACTCAGGATCACGGCTTCACAGTGGAAGAATACGGTTTTTGCTATAGTACCGAAAGCCGTCAGCCCACCGTCGAAAGCAGCCAGAAGGTACAGGCTATGGATGGAGCACAACGTTTCTCCGCTACGCTAACAGGGCTGACAGCCAGTACCAAATATTACATGCGTGCATATGCCAAGAATGAAAAAGGCATAGGCTACAGTTCGACCGTAGAATTTACCACAGATAAAGAGCAGGTAGTATCGCTGACACAAGCCACTGTTACTGCTCTGACATCTTCTACCGCTACTATCACAGCCCTAATGGCCTACGAAACGGAAAGCGTTATTAAGGAGAAGGGTATCTGCTACGGCAAAGATCCCAACCCCACCGTAGAGGGAGGTAAAGTTACGGACAGCAGCACCGAGCAGAAAGTAACAGCCACCATCACCGGACTGACAGAAGGAGATACTTACCATGCCCGTGCCTATGCGATCACCCGTGACGGTACATTCTACAGCGGTGACATTCAGTTCAATACAGAAACTACATTCGCACCTACCGTAGCACAACCCAGAGTCTACGACCTGACGGAGAATGGTGCCAAAGTGAAAGCTACCATTTCGACTAATGGCGGACTGGAAGTAACGGAAAAAGGGGTCTGCTACAGCAGCACAAATTCCAAGCCGACTTTGGAGGACACCAAAGCGATATCTACGGAAGCTGACAATAATATTCTCGTCAACCTTGGCGATTTGCAGGGTGGTGTCACCTACTACGTCCGCGCATTTGCTACTAACGCCAAAGGCACAGGGTATAGCACCGTAGAGCAGTTTACCACAACAAAACATACGGAACCTACACTGAATGGTCTGAATGTGATTAATATCAAAGATGATAATGCACAGGCCAGTGCCAACATTGCCAACATAGGCGGTGACGGAGAAACGATTAAAGAACGTGGATTCGTGGTTTCTACCGGCAGCAATCCAAGTGTAGATGACGGTTACTCGCTGAAGTTTGTATCGAAAGACACTAAAGAGGCTTTCACTGCGCAACTAACAGGATTAAGCTATAAGACTTTATATAATATACGCGCGTACGCTACTAATAATGTGGGAACAGGATACAGCCAGGCACTCTCCTTCGAGACGGGTAGCAGTAGTAGAGCCACATTGGGAGAGTTAATATGTACTAAGAGTGAGGCGCACAGCCTTAGTTTCTCCTTTGAGGTCACTAATACCGGAGGTGCAGAGTTGACGGCACAAGGTTTCAAATGGAGAAAATCTGGTGAAAGCGAATATACCAATGCACCGGGCACCCTTACAGGAAATACGGTAACAGGGACAATTACCGGATTGACGGAAAACAGCGGATATTATGTGTATGGGTATGTGACCAATAAGAACGGAGAAACTACCGTCGGTCATAACAACTTCAATACAGCTAAATTGCCTCCGGGTGAAGATGATAATCCCGCTCCGGGAGATGATGACGGAACCAAGAAACCTTCGGTAGGCTATATAAACGTCTCGGAAGTATATGCAACAACAGCCTGGCTTAGCGCCAACATTGAAAGCGATGGCAAACTGACCATTACCGAGAAAGGGTTCCTTTGGATGGTGGATGACGGAACAGAACTCACTACCGAAAACGGAAAGAAGATTACTGTTACTTCCGGAAGTATGTCCATGCGCCACAAACTGACCGGTCTGACAGGCAAGACCCGCTATCGTGTGCGTGCATACGCCATCAATGCCAAGGGCATCAGCTATGGAGGATACACTACTTTCACCACCGAAGATGCGGATAAGCCTAATCCTGGAGAGGGTGATAACCCGACACCGGGAACAGACACCCGCAGTAATAAATAAACTTCCAATGAAAAATAATAATAAAAAATATACGACTATGAAGCTGAAACATTTCTATGTAAGTGTATGCATGGTGCTGGTAAGCATCTTGAGCATCAATGCACAGACAAGCGTGACTTTGACACAAGCTGGAACGCTTTCCAGCAAACTCCCGGCAAGCGAAGCAGACCGGGCTAAAATAAACGAACTGATTATCAATGGCCCGCTGAACGGAGCGGATATACTAACAATACGCGCACTGGCAGGTACACTGAAAATACTGAACCTGAAGGAGGCTAATATTGTAGAAGATAAAGTGACGAGCTATCGTGGCACAGGCTCAACAGCTAACTATACACAGAATGATGTAATCGGAGATTATATGTTCTATGGGATGACGGCACTGACAAAAGTAGTGTTGCCAAAGACAGTATGGTCTATTGGTACATGGAGTAAGGATAATCCGTGGAATGAGGAAAAGACACAAGTAAGTGGTGACCCTAAAAAAAGCGATGCCAGCAGTGATGATGATACCCAGTATCCCGGCTGTTCTTCATTTGCTCGTTGCGTCAACCTGCAAGAAATAGAACTTCCGTCTACGTTGTTATGGATAGGTCCTAAAGCATTCAGCTATTGCATCAAACTAACCTCAATCAGTATTCCTGAAGGTGTAGAGGCTATGGGGTCTTATACATTTAATAAGTGTCAGGAATTGGCTACAGTATCAATTCCTTCAAGCTTAGGAACTGCAAAGAAACTGACTTTGTATAATCTCAGAGATGAACATTTCAACAATGACAACAACTATAACGGAAGTTCTAGCTCCTTTGGTTTTACTTTTTGGGAATGTACAAAACTAACTAACGTTACTTTGAACGATGGAATCAGACGCCTTGCTCCCAATATGTTTTATGGTTGTACAGGGATAAAAACAATTAATCTGCCAAGTAGCATATTACGGCTTAACAGTGCGCTCAGTTATTGTTCAGGACTAACTGCTTTAAAACTACCTGATGGATTGACACAAACTGGAAGTTTTGTAGGATGTAGCGGATTAAAATCTTTAGTTATACCTAATGGGGTGACATCATTACCTGACGGTAGAGAAGTTAGTTGGGGAGCAGACTATCAAGATGGATGCTTTACCGGATGTACCTCACTAACATCCGTCACTTTACCTAATCAGTTAAACAAAATCCCTACACGTTGTTTTATGAATTGTACCGCATTAGCATCTATTACAATTCCAAACACTGTTACAGATATTAATGGATACGCTTTTTATGGATGTACCGCATTAAATAAGGTCATTCTTTCTACAGAAACAGGAACAATCGGAAACTGTGCCTTCCAAAACTGTACCGCATTGAGCGAAATCACTCTACCCAATAAACTTGTATTATTAAGTATTTATACTTTTGCTAATACAGCTTTAAAGAAAGTCCAACTACCTCAAAGTCTAACAGAAATCAAGGCGTATGCGTTTCAAAACTGTAAGGACTTAGAAAGCCTCAACTTCCCTCCTAACGTAACGGATATCTACTCCTATACATTCCAGAACTGCAAAAAGTTGAAAGATATTGTTCTTCCCAGCGGTCTCATGACCATACAAGATTATGCATTCGATGGATGTAGTTCGTTAGGAAAGGTAACAATCCCTGGTGGCGTACAGACTATCAATGAAGGAGCATTTCGAAACAGTGGATTGACAGAAGTTATCTTAAGTGATGGTGTTGTTAGCCTCAATAATAATTCTTTCTCTGGTTGTAACCTGCTAAAGACCGTAACTTTCCCACCCAGTATGAAAACAATCGGCGGCTTCAGCAATACCGGTGTTAAGAATATACTTTTTGCAGAAGGAGCAGCACCGGAAGCCATCAGTGAAGGTGCATTTGCCAATTGCGACAGTTTATTAACTGTAACCCTACCCAATTCTATCAAAAAGATTGGCAAAAAGGCATTCTTTAGTTGCGATACTTTGCAAAATATTACTCTGCCCACTGCCATAGACTCCATTCTTACTTCTACATTCTATGGTTGTCGATCATTGAAAAGCATCTCCATCCCTTCAGGCGTAAAAGGTATTCAAAGTGCAGCTTTTGCTCGTTGCTCCAGTTTAAAAACTGTAACGCTACCTACCACTCTATCTTATATTGGAGACAACAGTTTCCGCGAAACTGGCATTACTTCAATTAGCCTACCTGAAGGACTAAAGGAACTCTATTATGGTACATTTGCTAATTGCAATAGTTTAGTAAGTATCAAATTACCTAACTCTTTGACCCAAATAATTAACACCGAGCAGAAGAGTTTCTATCTCGAAGAAAAGTATTATGAAAGTGCAGCAAGAGGACTATTTTATAATTGTAGTAAGCTAGAAAGCATTGATATGGGAAAAGCCGCTTTAACAGCACTCGGTTTCTGTACATTCTATAAATGCCAAAAGTTAAGAAGCATAGATTTATCCGGCTGCAAACTGGAGGAAATACCTGATTATGCTTTTTATGATTGCGATAGCCTACGCAGTGTTAAGTTCCCTACTACCTTAACAACTATCAGCAATTATGCTTTTGCAGAGAATTTTTCATTGGCTTCATTAACCTTACCTGCCGGTTTCAGCACAATTAAGGATAATGCTTTCAATAACTGCAAAAAGATAAAGAGCATCGATTTTTCAGCTACTTCACTAACTTCTATTAAGGATTGGTTTGCGTATACAGATAGCTTGCGCACTGTAAAATTACCGGAAACAGTAACTTCATTAGAAGATTATGCCTTCCGCAATTGCATCATCCAAGAAATCAATCTACCGGCAGCTTTGACTTCTATCGGTAGATATGCTTTAAATAGCAGTCGAATCAATAACTTAACAATACCGGCTAAAGTTACGAGCATTGGAGAAGAAGCTTTCAGTAATGGAACTTACGATCAAGTCGTGATACCAAGTAATGTAACCTCTATAGGTAATAGTGCATTCTATAGTGCTAATATTAGGAACTCCTTGGAGATCACCCCTTCTGAGAATATACAAATGGGAAATTCAGCTTTCCGTTGTGAAGGCAGTTATTATGAGAACGGACACAGTAACTACTATCATCTATCCAACGTTTATTGGAATTCTTCCACCCAGTTCCCCAAAGATAAATTCGGCCAGATAGATAATCTCTATTTACCTACGGACGGAACAATTAGCAGCAAAGACAACATTGGATATATCTTCTACAATGGTATTACTGATTCGATTGCCATTGCTTACTCAAACAACCGCTACTCTGTCAGCAAGGCTATGAAGACAAAGAAGGTAACTTATGCCAGAAACTTCAACCAGACAAGTGGTTACGGAGAAGCTGCCGGCTGGCAAACAATTGTGTTGCCTTTCAATGTGAAGGAAATCACCTACTCTAAACGATATAGCCAAGAACAAGAAACCATTGCACTGGCCCCCTTCGGAAGCAAAGCTCTGGAAACTGCCGGAACACTGCCTTTCTGGCTCTATGAATTAGGAACAGACGGTAAGTATAAAGCTGCCACTGAAATCAAGGCACATCAAGCTTATCTGATCTGTATGCCGAATAATGATAAGTATCCCAGTGAAAACAATATCAATGGTGAAGTTAAGTTTGCTGCCTCCGATGCAGCCAATGGCATCACACTTGGAACCACCCAAGGAGTATTGAAACGTAGTAAAGGAACCAAATTCGATCTGGTACCAACATATGACGGAGTAATGCAACATGATACTGTATATGTCTTGAATGAAAACAACTGGTATTATGGCGATGAAAAGAATTATCCTGCCGGTAGTGTATTTATAAAGAATTATAATGAGAATTATTCCAGCTATCCCGCCGTTTATCCTTTCCGCGCCTATCTAGCCACTAACGAAGGCAAGACCTCAGTAGCCAGCGCCCCCATGCTCTACAGTATCGGTGGCGGTGATGGCACTATCACCGGCATCGAAGACATTCCATTCGCCACTCCGGAAAAAGCAACAAAAGCTTATAGCCGTAACGGCGTCCTCTACATCAACACAAACGCTGACCGTACCATCAACATCTACGACGTTACCGGACGTACCGTACGCATCATTGAAGCCCGCGAAGGCATGAACGAGGTGCACGGACTGGACAGTGGCATCTACTTGCTGGAAGGTCAGAAAGTCGTTATCGGACGATAACCAAGAGAATTGAGAACGAAATAGAAACGTGAATAAACGAACAATAGAATGAAATCAAACAAACTAAAATGCTGGCTGGCAGCGGTAGTGGTAGCAGTGATCTGCTGCCCCGCCGCACTGGCACAACAAAGCAAAATAGCCGTAGCATCGTTTAACCGAATGGAAACGGACATCACGGCACGCGTAACCGCCCCAAAGAAAGACCAGAACGGTGAGGTCTGCGCCTTGATCCGCATCGTGACCAACGTGAAGGACCTGATGTTTGAACCGGACGCACTCGGCATCACGGCACGTGAGAACAAAATCGGAGAAATCTGGCTTTACGTTCCCCGTGGCGCACGTCGTATCTCTATCCTGCATGACCAGCTGGGTATCCTGCGAAACTACTTCTACCCGGACATCATTGAAAAAGGCACCGTATACGAAATGGTGCTGAACACCGGAGACAGCGAAGACAAGCCCGTTGTAGAAAATAACATGCAGTTCTTCGTACTGCGTCCCGAACCTGCCAACGCCAACGTGTATGTAGATGATGAACAAGTGCCTATCGAAAACGGACTCTTCTCTGCAACCATGCCCAAAGGCGAACATACTTACCGTGTAGAAGCTCCCATGTATCAACCGGATGCCGGAATCGTTACATTGGGCAGCGAACAGGTAATCAAGAGTGTCACCCTGAAACCCAAGTTCGGCTACGTAGAAATCTTCTCACTGCCCGAACAGGATGCCGACGTTTATATCGACAGCGTTCTGGTAGGTAAAACCCCTTACCGCAGCGACCGTATGGCCATCAAGGAATACAAAGTACGCATCGAGAAGCAAACTTACTTCCCCATCGACACCCTACTGAACGTGACCGCCGGTGAAACAGTTCGCCCCACCTTCCACATGGAATCTACTATCAAGCCTAAAGTACCGATGAATACTCTCGTCATGCTTCAGGCCGGATACAATCCTAATGGAACCACCTTTGGTGCCATGCTGGGATTCGGACGCAAGAACGGTTTCTATGTAGGTTTCCGTAGCGACTTCGGTTCGGCAAGCGGTGAACTGGAATGCGATGAGAACGGCATCATAACAGGTAGTGAAGAAACTACCGCTCCTTTCTATAAAGAAGGAACGAAAAACAAATCACGCATGTCTATCACAGGCGGTTACTTCCGTCAACTGGGCAAGAAGTTCTATCTCTATGCCGGTGCCGGATACGGTACTCGCACACTGACCTACGAACTGGCAGCTCCAATGACAATAGGTGACAAAGAATATGCTGAAGGCACACAGGTGAAAGATATCGATAACTCAGCCACAGGTGTAGCCGGTGAACTGGGTGGTATCCTGCGCTTCGGCAAGTTCTGTATTTCGGCAGGTTTCCACACTGTAAATTTCAAGTATCACGAAGCAACCGCCGGTCTGGGATTTGTATTCTAACCTACTAAACAAGCGAATTACAATGAAAATAAATCAGATAAAGAACGTGGTTCTCCCTTTATTGCTTCTATTCTGCCTGATAGGTTGCAGTGAGGACAAAGAGCCGCAGACATATCCGCCCACGCTGGTGACCAACAGCGCCGCAGAGCTGACCCGTTTCGAGGCCCTTCTCTCCGGTAGCGTTGTGCCACATGCAAACAGCGTTGTGAAAGCAGAGGTATTCTTCCTTTTTGCCAAAGGAAATACTTTAGTCGATGCGGAAGAATTTACAGCCACCCCGGACAATACGACGGAAGGCAGATACGTCTGTACCATTGACGGATTAACTCCGGGAAATGAATACTGTTACAGCATTTGTGCCCGCAGTGGAGGCAGCATAGCTAAAGGCGAAGTAATTAAGTTTGAGACCCTCTCAAGTACTGCCCCCGTACCGGCAGCAACCATCGCCACCAACATCAATGAAAATGGAGCATTGCTAAGCAGCGACATCACCGATAATGGAGGACAAAACGTTACACAACGCGGGTTTGCTTACAAAGTTTATCAGGAAGGTATGCCGGAGCCAACCACGTCTGACAAAACCCGGTCCGTCAGCCTGGAAGCCGAAACTTTCAGTGTCCAGATTTCCGACCTGCAAGCCAAAACCAAGTACATCGTCAGAGCTTTCGCCATCAACAAGGCGGGAACCGGATATGGAGAGGCCGTCACTTTCACAACCGAAGAGTTGAAGATTCCTCAACTGACATGCAGCATGGGCACCGTTACGGCTTTTGCCGCCACGCCTTCTGCCACCGTCAGCACCAACGGAGGCTTCAAGCTGACCGAATATGGTTTTTGTTGGAGTACTGAAAGCCAAGTACCTACCATCGAAAACCTGAAGACAGTGACCGGCAATAGTGAAACAGCCAACTTCAGTGAAGTCATAGAGGATCTGAACCCCGAAACAACTTACTATCTGCGCGCTTATGCCACCAATGAGAAGGGTACGGGATATAGCAACATCCTCACCTTCAAGACTGAACAAAAACAGGTGGCTACCCTGACCAAGCCCGAAGCAAGCAAGATCGAAGTAACCTCTGCCACTTTAAGCAGTACCATCACAGTGCCTTCGGGTGTAGAAGTTACGGAGAAAGGTATCTGTTACAGTATTTTCTCTACCAAACCGGCAACAGATGGACAACACACCGTGGATAGCAGTCAAGGAAACGCTATCAGTGTAAACCTGAAAGATCTGAACGAGGGCGCTACTTACTATGCCACCGCTTATGCCACAACACGCGACGGTACATTCTACAGCGAAGCTACCCAATTCACTCTGGGACGCACGTATGAGCCTACTGTTGCCATCTCCGAAGTCACCGGAGTAGGTGAAACGGAAGCAACCGTAAATGCCACTATTAAGACTGATGGCGGACGTGATATCACAGAAAAAGGAATCTGTTGGAGTAGTACCTCCTCGACTCCTACCCTCGAAAACGATGCGTTTATGAAAGCCGAAGGTACAGGAAACAACTTCAGCCTGAAACTGACTTCGCTGACCAAAGGACAGAAATATTACGTACGTGCCTACGCCAAAAACGTAAACGGCACCGGCTACAGTCCTGCCTTCGAGTTTACCACTGCCTTGACAAAAGCTCCTGAAGTAGTGAACATGGCAATGACTGCCGTCCACGACGATCATTCCACTGCCCAAGCTGTTATTTCTGATAAAGGTGGCCTTGAAATCACTGAAAAAGGATTTGTATATTCCACCACAGTAGTTAGTCCTACAATAGGCGCAGAGGGAGTCCTCAAAGTAATATCCAAATCCACCGATGACACCTTCACCGCCGAATTGACAGGATTAACCTATCAGAAACGCTACTATATCTGTGCTTATGCCACCAATGCCAAAGGTACATCTTATAGTTCGGCCACCAACTTCTTTACTTCCACCTCTTCTACCCCGAATACCAACGCATCGGTAAAAGAGGGGTCGATAGGCAGCACTACTGCCACCATGGAAGGCAAGATTGCCAGTGATGGCGGCGACGGAAGCGAAGAACTTGAAATCAGTGAAGTAGGCTTCTGTTGGAGTGAAAACACTTCAGAACCAACCATAGATAAGGACAGTCATGTGAAAGCCACTTTGGATAAGGAGAGTAAGACTTTCACCGTCAACCTTACCGGTTTGAAAGCATATACTTACTATTATGTACGTGCTTATGCCAAAAATAAGAATGGAGTGGGATATAGTTATTACACTACTTTCCGTACCGAACGCACTACACCGGGAGGAGACGATAATGTTCCACCGGGAACAACTACAAAAAGTGTGAAATAAAACGATACGGACCTTAGTATTGTTTTCTCAGCCCTTGCTTTGTCAGCACAAACAAAGCAAGGGCTGACTGTTTATTAGAACAAACATACTCGGTCACAGAAGGACTCGTATTAAATAAGAAACCCGTCATTGATATAAATTTATCAAGGACGGGCAACCTACACTATTTTAATTATATCGAGTTCACACTATTATAAGAATAATCTTACATATTATCTATATCCGGTTTATTGCCGACGGTATGAGTGCTTCTTGTCTTAGTACCACTGTCTATGCTATACATACTGTTCCTTTAGCATCTATATATCGGTGGCGTAGGATATATAGATGCTGCACGTCCGTCATATAGATGGGATGCGTAGGATATATAGATGCTACCTTACTTAAACATCGGCTGTGCAAACCATCTCTTGAACATCCACGTCACCATCACATACAGTCCGAAAGCAGAAACAAATCCTACAATCGAATCAATCAAATAGTGCGCCTGAATGTACACCGTGGCACAACAAAGCAGTACATAGAAAGGAAACAGACAGGCAAATAACCTGCGGCTACCACGCCACGCCATAATCATCAGGATAGTGGAAATTCCCACATGCGAACTGGGGAAAGCAGCTGTAGGGCGTTCACCGATTTGCTGAGAACCCTCTACCAGATTGTAAAAGAATCCATGATCGTATCCCGGTCCGGGCAGTAACTCCTGATTATGATTGAAGTAATCTCCGATGGAAGGAAACACACCCTGCGCCACATTATCATCGCCGATAGCCGGGAAATAGAACTGCGGCCCTGCCACCGGAACAAAAATATAAATCAGATAATAGATAAAGAAAGAGGTGACCAGCACGAACGACAACTTCTCGAAAAGTTCAAAACGATAAATAAAATACCACACTACCACAATCAAAATCATCGGATAGTAGAAGAAATATCCCATATTGAACGGCTCACTTACCCACATATGCGGGAAACGGAGGCAGAACCATACCGCCGGCTGCCCGTTGAACATCCACTGCTCTACTGAAGCAAACACATGGTCCAGATTTGGAAATATCCGGTTAAACTCAAACGTATCGGGATACCAATAGGAAAGCAAGGACATCTGGATAGCAATACGCACAAAGGCGGAAAACTTACAGGGTGCCAGCCGGTAAAGATACATCAATAAAAACGTCATGCCCGCAATCATTGCGCGGTCAATCAACATCTGCACCGGATGATCCATTTCCTGAAAAAGAAACAAGATCAAAATCGAAGTCAACAAATTATATATAAGTGTTATCTTCTCAACTGCAAATAACCCCTTCCGGGTTTCTACCTTTTTAAATAAATCTAAAGCCATCCCTCGTTCTTATACCAGGCAACGGTTTCCTTTACACCTTGTTCCAGATTATACTGGGGCGCAAAACCCAACTCTTTTACAGCCGGGGTAATGTCACATTGCCAATTGCGTTGTTTCATTATGTTATACTTATCAGAATTGAGAGTGCTGGGCTTCTTGCTACGCACCGCCCAGAATTCAGCGAGCAAAGATACAACTTTCAATATAATTAATGGGCATATCACCCGAATTACAAACGGATTACCCAATTCTTTTCGGATCAGGTCGGAAAAAGCGCGGCTACGGTACACCTGTCCGTCTGCCAGGAAATAGGCGCGTCGGCATGCCTGTTTTTCAATACCGAGGAATACAGCTTGCACAATATCTTTCACATAAACAAATGTCAGATCCTGCCGGCGAAAGCCAACAGCAAAGTCCGTGTGCTGCTTGATGGACTTAGCCATCAGGTAATAATCTTTTTCACGCGGACCGTACACTCCCGTGGGGCGATAGATGACATAAGGAAAAGCGGGAATACTTTGCAAGTAAAGCTCCGCTTTAAGTTTACTCAGCCCGTAAGCAGTATTGGGCATAGGGGAGTCTTCTTCCGTAATCGGCTGATAAGTTTTCTCATGAACAGGGCCAAACACGCTCAGCGTACTGATATAGATAAATTGCTTCGGTATCATATTCAGTTCACGAAGAGTATCGACAAAGTATTTCGTCTGCAAATAATTCACCCGGTCAAACTCCCGTTTGTCGGTACATTTGGTGACACCGGCACAATGGATGATATAATCGAACTTATTATATGTTCCCTTATGGCCGGAAAGCTGCGCACGCAATTCATTGGGGTGTGCAAAATCCAGTTCCAGAATGTGTATCTTACGGTTTCGCAGATATTCCCGGCTGCTGCTCGAACGGATACCCGCCCACACGCCGAACTTCCGCTTCAACGCCTCTTCCACGATGAAACTTCCGATAAATCCACTGGCTCCTGTTATTAATATACTTTCCATTACTTCTTGGGTTCTACATGAATATTAATCAGCGTACCTTCGCCAAGCATTGTTTTTAATTTATGTTCAATAGCCGTAGCCGTAGTATGAGCTTCTTCCAACGTAATCCCTCCATCCATGCGCACATGTACCTCAATCGCACAATAACTACCGATACGCCTCGTACGGAGATGATGCGGCTCACTAACTCCGGGAAAAGAGAGCAATGCTTGCTCAATATCTTTCTCCACTTCATCCGGCAAAGACTTTTCAAGCAACTCGTCAACACAAGGAATCAACAGTTGAATAGCTACCTTCATTATAAAGAAACTGACAATCACAGCAGCTATCGGATCGAGTACCCGCCAATGTTCGCCCAACAAGATTGCACCTCCAATACCTATAGCCGTTCCTATAGATGAAAAAGCGTCGCTCCGATGGTGCCAGGCATTGGCTACTACTGCCTGTGAATTCAAATTCTTCCCCTTAATAACTGTATATTGATATAATATCTCCTTCAGCAAAATAGAAATAAGAGCAGCTATCAGTGCCACCATTCCAGGTGCCTCCAGTTGTTCTCCTTTCATAAAAGCCCAAATAGAAAAAGCACCATTCCACAAAATGCCGAATCCCACCAGTAATAATAGAATTCCAATAATAGCGGTGGCTAACGTTTCATACTTCCCATGTCCATAATCATGATCTTTATCCTGAGGTTTATTGGAAATACGGACAAACACGAGAACAATGACATCCGTCACAAAATCAGATAAAGAATGAACCGCATCTGCCAACATAGCAGCACTATGGCCTAGAATACCTGCCACAAACTTAAAGGCAAGTAGCACAAAATTAACAATACTACCAACAATCGTTACTTTGTATATTTCCTTCTCCCGAGACAGAGAAGCAACTTCTACGCTCATTCTATACTGATTATTAAAATAATAATGGCGCAAAGATATAAAATAAAAGCCATTTTGTATTTCTTCATCATTATTTGTTTATTTGCATGGTTATTAATTGACTCCTCTAACTCCTTTACATCTTCTAACTCCTATGAATTATTCAGGCTAATTACATCTTTTTTGCCTACATCCCCATTCTTTTCAAGGCAGAAACAAAGCAAATTCGCAAAAAAATTGTTTTCTTTGTATCTATCATATGCAATCCATTCAATAATCAATATATTATGGCCAAAAACAAAGAAAAAAAAGCCGGCAAGCGAATGAAAAAGAAAGAACTCATTTCTGCCCTTATGGATTTCTTCCATTCGAAACCTGATGAGGTACTGTCCCTGAAATATATATTCGAACAACTCCACCTTACCACGCATCCTCTGAAGATGCTGTGTAAGGATATCCTAAGCGATATGCTACTGGATGATTACATCACCGAAGTGGAGAAAAGCAAATATAAACTGAACAATCATGGAGTGGAAATGACAGGCACTTTCCAGCGTAAAAGCAATGGAAAGAATTCCTTCATTCCCGAAGGTGGAGGTGACCCGATATTCGTGGCTGAGCGTAATTCGGCACACGCCATGAACAATGATAAAGTACGCATTTCCTTCTACGCCAAACGCCGTGGCTGCGAAGCCGAAGGAGAAGTGATAGAAGTATTGGAACGTGCCAACGACACCTTTGTAGGCACACTGGAAGTAGGCAGTTCCTACGCCTTCCTGGTGACGGAAAACCGTACGCTTGCCAATGACATCTTCATCCCCAAAGAAAAGCTGAAAGGCGGAAAGACGGGAGACAAAGCCATCGTGAAAGTAATAGAATGGCCCGACAAGGCGAAAAACCCCATCGGGCAAGTTATCGACATCCTGGGCAAAGCGGGTGACAACACCACAGAGATGCACGCCATCCTTGCCGAATTCGGACTACCTTATGTCTACCCCTCTTCTGTAGAAAAAGCTGCGGACAAAATCCCCGCTGAAATATCCGATGAAGAAATTGCCAAACGCGAGGACTTCCGAAATGTGACTACCTTCACCATCGATCCGAAGGATGCCAAAGACTTTGATGATGCTCTCTCCATCCGCAAACTGAAAGATGGCTTGTGGGAAGTAGGTGTACACATCGCAGACGTTACCCATTACGTAACCGAAGGCAGCATCATCGACAAGGAAGCCGAAAAACGCGCTACATCCGTGTATCTTGTAGACCGTACCATCCCGATGCTTCCCGAACGTCTTTGCAACTTCATCTGCTCCCTGCGTCCCGACGAAGAAAAGCTGGCGTACTCCGTTATCTTCAACATCAACGAAAAGGGAGATGTGAAAGACTCACGCGTAGTACATACAGTAATCAAGTCCGACCGCCGCTTTACTTACGAGGAAGCACAGCAAATAATTGAAACGAAAGAAGGAGACTTCAAAGAAGAAATCCTTATGCTGGATACCATTGCCAAGGCACTGCGTCAAAAGCGTTTCGTAGCCGGAGCCATCAACTTCGACCGTTATGAAGTGAAATTTGAGATAGACGAAAAAGGGAAACCTATCAGCGTCTACTTCAAAATTTCCAAAGATGCCAACAAGTTGGTGGAAGAATTCATGTTGCTTGCCAACCGCACCGTAGCAGAAAAAATCGGTCGCGTACCGAAAAACAAGAAGGCCAAGGTATTCCCTTACCGTATCCACGACCTTCCAGACCCGGAGAAACTGGATAACCTGGCACAATTCATCGCCCGCTTCGGCTACAAGATACGTACCGGTGGGACCAAGACAGATGTTTCCAAATCCATCAATCATCTGTTGGACGATATTCAGGGCAAGAAGGAAGAGAATCTTATTGAAACCGTATCCATCCGTGCCATGCAGAAAGCACGTTATTCCACGCACAACATTGGACATTATGGATTGGCATTCGAATACTATACACATTTCACCTCACCCATCCGTCGTTTCCCGGACATGATGGTACA
>OGXH01000527.1_pt1 | contig 27181 bp, 20 predicted proteins | sample 1576241 | NCBI WGS metagenome assembly OGXH01 (sample SAMEA3541529, study PRJEB24748) | human gut metagenome | biome: human gut; feature: human-associated habitat; material: faeces | place: China | collected 2012
TATCATACTTCTGGAAAGCCTGGCTCAGGAAGCGGTTCAGTATCTTATTGGCATTGCCAAGTCCCATGTGGATATCTCCACCGGAATGTCCGCCTCTTAAACCTTTCACTTGTACTTTGCAACAGAAATATCCGGCAGGTACATCCACCTCTTTATATATAAACTCTGCAACGGAGTCGATTCCTCCTGCACAGCCGATAAAGAGTTCACCCTCATCTTCCGAGTCGAGGTTCAGCAAAATATCCCCGTTCATGAAACCTTCTTTCAAGGCAAAGGCACCGGTCAGCCCGGTTTCTTCGTCCACTGTAAACAGGCATTCCAGAGGTCCGTGCTGAATACTGTCATCAGCAAGGATAGCCAGTTCAGTGGCTACGCCAATACCATTGTCGGCTCCTAGTGTTGTACCTTTGGCTTTCATCCATTCACCTTCAATCACAGTCTCTATCGGGTCGGTGAGGAAATCATGCTGCACATCGTTGTTCTTTTCGCACACCATGTCGATGTGAGATTGCAGCACTACGGTCTTACGGTTCTCCATACCCGGTGTAGCGGGCTTTTTGATGAGGACGTTGCCGGCTTCGTCAACCAGTGTTTCCAACTTATGTTTTTCACCGAATGCTTTCAGATAAGCAATCATTTTCTCTTCCTTCTTCGAAGGACGCGGCACTTGGCAGATTTCATCGAAATAATGAAAAACGCCTGCCGGTTTCAGTTCATTCTTTTCCATATTAATTCCTTTATGAATGTTCGTATTTAACCTCTTATTGCTAAATATGGTTAAATCAATTGGCTATTTTATTACCGTTTCTCTTTTTTTATGGTAAAAAAAGTGGGTTAGTCCATACAAAGCCCTATATTTGCACCCACAAAAATAGAGCAAATTGAATGCAAAAGAAAATTTTATTTTCATTTTGCTGAAATGCAGTCTATTTTCGTATTACAAAAATAGTAGAAATGCTCGATACAGTATTGATAAGTTTGTTAATAGTTGCTATTTGCATTGCATTATTAGGTGTAAAAGTCTTTTTTGTGAAAGGCGGAAAGTTCCCGAACGGGCACGTCAGCGGTAATAAAGCAATGCGGGAGAGAGGTATTGGGTGTGCCCAATCGCAAGACAGGGAAGCACAGAAGAAGCCGCGTTTTTCTATTGATGAACTGGAAAAAGCCTTAAATGATAGTATGAATTAATAATTTAAAAACTATATTTTTTACAAGTTATGAAGAGATTGAACTACCTCGTAAACGGTTTGGCTGCCCTTGCACTTATCGTTTTATTTTCTCAGTGTGCAGGTAAAGCTGAAAATCAAACGGCAACTACGTCAGGCCAAGCTTCAGGTGAACTTACTGGAATGAAGATTGCTTATGTTGAAATAGACACGCTTCTGGCACAATATAATTTCTGCATCGACCTGAATGAAGGTATGGTAAAGAAGAGTGAAAATGTTCGTTTGACAATAAACCAGAAAGCTCGGGAATTAGAAAAACAGAAACAGGATTTCCAGACTAAAGTACAGAACAATGCATATCTTTCTCAGGAAAGAGCACAGCAGGAATACAACCGTATTGCTAAACTGGAACAAGACTTGCAGGCTTTGGGCAATAAATTGCAATCAGAGCTGATGAGCGAAAACGAAAAGAACAGCTTGCAATTGCGTGATTCTATCAATGCTTTCCTGAAAGAGTATAATAAGACAAAGGGATACAGCATGATTATCAGTAATACCGGTTTTGATAACCTGTTGTATGCTGACAGCATCTATAATATTACAAAAGAAATCGTAGACGGATTGAATGCAAGATATTCTTCTCCGGCTAAGAAATAAATAATTTCGATTTAGAATAGGGTCGTCCCCTTACGTTGTAATCACAATGTAAGGGGACGATTTTTATATATCTGCACTTCTGGTTTATAAAAACGTACCATTCTTTTGAATTATCTTCTCAAACTACTTCCGGAGGGGAGGAGGCTATTTCCGTTCATATTTTAATCATCTATATTTGCTCTGTGATTTTAAACTCTAATCGGAAAACATGATGAAAAAACTTTGTGTTCTTTTGCTTTTAACAGTATCACTCTTTACTAATGCCAAAGAGTATACATTTTCACCGAAAGATGTTCCAGCAATGAAACAGTTGCTGGGTAGTGGAAATTTGCAGCCGGGGGATGCCGTCGTACTGAAAGACGGAGCGTATCATAATCTGGAAGAAATACATTTTACCGGTAAGGGTGTTTCCGGTAAACCGATTGTCTGGCGGGCTGAGAATCCCGGAAAGGCTGTTATTTCCGGTAAGTTAAGGCTGAAGATATATGGAGAGTATTTGCAACTGGAAGACTTGCTCTTTTATAAGGCATGGGCCATAGGGCATGATATGATTGATTTTCAAGGAGAAAAAGGTGTGTATGCTTCTTTTTGTCGGATGACTCGTTGTGTGATTGATGAGTGCAACGATCCTCAGAAAGGTGAACGACCGAATGAAGGAGATGAATATTGGGTCGGATTACGGGGAACTAATAACCGGATAGACCATTGTTACTTTGCTAATAAAAGAGTAGGCGGACTGGTGTTGCAGGTGTGGCTGAGTGCTGATAACCACTTGAATAATCATTTGATAGATCATAATTTCTTTGGTGAACGTCAGCCTTACGGTGGCAATGGAGCAGAAATTATTCGTATCGGGCATTCCTGGTCTTCCCAATTGGAGTCACGTACGATTGTCGAGGATAATGTCTTTTTCAGATGTAGTGGAGAAAATGAGATTATTTCTGTGAAATCCTGTCATAATGTATTGCGCAGGAACTTGTTTTATGAATCCGCCGGTGGATTGGTTTGTCGTCATGGGCATTATAATGTGATAGAGTCGAATACATTTATAGGACATAATCTGCGTGGAACCGCCGGTATTCGTATTATTAACCAGGGACATACGGTTTACGATAATTATATTAAAGATGTAAGGTCATTCGGATTGTTGGTACGTGTAGGAGTCTACGAACGTCCTACGGCAGAAACGGATGTGAAACAAGAACCGTTAACTTCATACCATCGGGTAGAGAATGTGGATATCGCTTATAATACCTTTCTGAATAGTTCATTGGAGTTGGGATCAGGCCGTGGAGAAAAGATGCCTCGAAATGTTCGTTTTGCCCATAATCTCTTTGCAGGACAAACTCCTGATTTGAAAATAGTAAGGGCGGATGAAGTATTTCCCGGTTTCTTGTTTCTGGATAATGAGTGGGCATTTTCTGATAAGAATTCACTTTCGAGTGTCCCTTATGAACAGGTGAGAGAAGGTTTTAAGCCGGTTGATATGCCTGACGGTTTGAACCAAGAGGAAAAAGAACGGATAGATGCCTGTATCTTTACTGTCGGTCCGACATGGTATAAGGCGTTGAAAGAAAATGTTAACCATATCGATACGAATCGCTGATTTATGAGAAATACACTATTGGATATGAGGTCTATATTATCAAAAACTTTTCTTTTGTCTCTGTTGCTGGGAGTGGCAGGAGCAAGCATTCAGGCAGGGGAATTGTATCCCTGGCAGCTGACTCGTGACTCTTTATTATTATTCGAAGGCTCTACTTATCGCTATACTGTAGATACTCCTGAGAATGAGGGATTAAGTTCTACCTTACCGTCAGTTGAAGCTCTGAAAGAGCAATTGGCTCATTCCGGTTCGGGCATTTATCGTCTTTTTACTTCTGCCGGACAGGAGAAAACAGAAGGTTTTCCGGCTCATGGAGATTATCTGCAATCAACTTCTAAAAGACGTTTGCTGGTAGGGGTATGTAAAGGGGCATTGCCGCCTGTGATAAAGTTGGACCGTACTGCATTCACGATAAAGACTGCGGGAAGTCTGACACTTGATTTTTATGCCGGACAACGTAGCCCGATGACTACTGTCACTATCCGTGTGCCGGAAGGGATTGATGTAACATTGGACAATACAACGGTAAATGTAATAGGTCGTGGAGAAGTGATTCTTCGTGATTTGCACAAACAATCTATCGGAAGAACCGGAACTAACTATTCTTATAAAAAGGTTGGAGATGTGGAAATTCGTAAAGATGGGAAGAAAGGTACCCTGTTAATCTTTAAAGATTTGGATTTCCGTCCCTCTAACGGCTCTGATATCCGTCTTTGTTTTCGCGGAGTAGTAATACCGGAAAAAGGTAATTATGCATTTGAGGCTGATTATATAACCTCTCAACCGGAAGTTCTGCATAGTCCGGTTGCTACTGCAACTTTTGAAGGAGTGACGACTGTCTCCGATTTTACCCGTACTCCCTTGCAGGCATTTACATATAAAAAGAATTGGGATTTATCTTTCACTTCTTTCTACTGGACAGCTCCTCGTAATGCGGAGTCTGTGACTTTGTTATTGTCTGAGGATAAGGGAAGAACCTGGAAACCTGTAAGAACAGCGATATTGCCGGACGATGATTTCGCTGCTGCCGGTCGGCTGAATCCTAATCAACTGTATGCTTTTAAACTGCTTGTAAAAGGAGGTGATAACCAGGGAGAATCAAATATAGCCTGGTTCTATTCCGGTTTGCAGGATATTAAGACTACAGGAGTAAAAGGAGATGGAATAGCAGACGATACGGAAACCATAAACCAAGCTATTAAAGAGATGAGTAAGTTGGGTGGGGGTATTCTGCGATTTACGGCAGGTACCTATAATGTACGGACGGTTCATCTATTAAGTAATGTTTGGCTACATCTGGATGCAGATGCTACCATTCAGGGACTTCCGGGTGGTGATGCGCCGGAAACAACTTGGTTTAGTGACCGGGCTTACCGTTCGGGACTTTCTCCTACCGATCCTCGTCCTTATGCTGATCCGGAGAACTATCTGACGAAGCAGGATGTTGGACATACATTTTTCCGTAATGCAATGTTCTTTGGAGAACGCATTGATAATGTGAAAATTGTGGGTACGGGCCGTATCACGGGCAATGGTAATCTGGTTACTTCTGATAAAGTAATGAATAATGCTCCCGAGAAGCGCTGTGACAAAATGTTTTCTTTGAAACTTTGTACCAATATTGAGATTGGAGGCTGGAACATAGATAAAGATATGTGGTATGATCCGCAAAAGGATGAACCTTACTATATAGATGCGGATGGGCAGAAGAATTATGACGTCAGCAATATGCTGCATATAGATCAGGGAGGTCATTTTGTTTTGCTGGCTACAGGTACCGATGGCATCCATGTGCACGATACTTACTTTGCCAAACATAATACCCGGAATGCTCGTGATATCTACGACTTTATGGCGTGCAATGACGTAACGGTGACGAACATTTACTCGCGTGTCAGTTCGGATGACATTGTGAAACCAGGTTCGGATTGTTCATTAGGTTTTACCCGTCCGGCACGTAACTATATGGTACGCAATATAGTTGGAGATACCAATTGTAACCTGTTCCAGATAGGTTCGGAAACAGCGGATGATATTCAGGATTTATATGTGGATAATATTTATGTACTAGGTGCTAATAAAGCAGGTTTCTCCATATCTACCAATGATGGTGGACATATAAAAAATGTTTATTTGAATAGTGGAAAGACAGGAGCGATACATTCCCGCTCGGTGATGCATCGTACGCGTGCTCCGTTCTTCATATCTATATCCAATAGAGGCCGTGTGCTGGGTGCCAATGTCGCTCCTTTTACTTTCACGGAAAATGGAAATGTACGTAAGGAATTGTTGGTAACTAACTCTGATATCGGGCAGGTGGAGAATATTGTGATTTGTGGAGTAGACATTGATGAGGTTTATGGTGGAAGTTCTTTCCGGGGAGAGCGCTGGAAGGCATACGATGGTTCTCAAAGTACGGCAACTCCCATCATCGCAGGTTTCAAACTGCCGGATACGGAAGTTGTAGAAGGAGGACTGACATTCCGTTTGCCGAATGGTCAGCATACGGGGTATATTAATAATGTACAGTTCCATGATGTGAATTTACTTGTGAAAGGTGGTCATCCGGTGGAAGATGCAGAAGCGTATCCGCCTGAAATCGGGGTAGGACGTTATAATGTAGGTGATTTGAAAATACAACCCTCTTTTGGTTTCTGGGCGCGTCATGTGAAAGACTTTCTGTTAGATAATTGTAGTATTAGTGCTGAGCAGAAAGATGGGCGTTATGCAGTAGTACTGGACGATGTGATCGGTGGCGAGATTAAAAATCTGAAAGTGAAGGAAGGCATTACGGATAAAGAAAACGTAAAAGTACTTCGCAGTAAAGATATTGATATACAGAAATAAAGATGAAGCGTATCTATTTATATTTTAAAGAAAAGATCGAGAAAGAGGAATTTTCCTCCAGGGGGATGCGAATCTTCCTCTTCTGGGGACTCGGTCTTTTTTCTACTATCTGGTTTCTGGTACGGGTTATTCCGAAGCCTTCCCGTGCCAACTATCCATGTATGCAGACAGCGGCGCCGCTGATGTCTGCATTTGTCATGTATTTACTCTCGTTCACGGGAGTTTGGGTGAGTCTGCGTAAGTTGCGTGAAGCATTTCATAACCGGAAAATGGCAATAGGAGTCTTTGCATTTGCAGGTCTTTGTTTTTTCGGAACTTTGATGTTGGTAGAAAACAGTACTGAACTGTTAGCTCAAACTGTTCTTCCGGTGAGAGAACCCCGTATGGCATGGGGAAAGAATAATCCGGTAGGAGAGGCGAAAGGTATTTATCCGGGACGGGTGGTATGGACTCATGCACCGGGTGCCGCTACATGGGAGAAAGGAGACGGTTTTTGGTTTGAAGATCGCTGGAATAATCAGGCAGATGCCGACTGGCTTCTAAACCAGTCTCTCTTGTCTTTGACCGGAGAAAAGAAAGAAAAGGTGGCTTGGAAATCTCTTTTTCTTTATTTCAATCAGCAGCATGGTAGAGGAAAACGTGGATATAAGAAAGGAGAAAGGATTGCTATTAAGATTAATCAGAATAATACTTTCTCCCATGAAGATTGTGAACAGTTGAATGCTTCTCCGCATCTGACGCTTGCCTTGCTTCGTAGTTTGGTAAATGACGGTGGTGTGCCTCAGGAGCAAATCACAGTATTCGATGCCAGCCGTTTTATTACGAAAGCTCTTTATGATAAATGTTATGCCGAATTTCCCGGTGTTGTATATCTGGATAATGAAGGAGGAAACGGGCGTACCCAATCGACTTATACGGCAGATGCCATTCCATATTCAGCTGATAATGGTCGTTTGGCGAGAGGATTGGCAAACTGTGCAATTGAGGCTGATTATCTGATAAATATGGCATTACTGAAAGGACATGGCGGGCAGGGGGTAACACTCTGTGCGAAAAACTGGTATGGAGTGACGGACATCAACCGGGACTTCCGTAAAAATCAGCATAACAATTTCAATCAGGATCGTGGTGGAAAACCGCGCTATATGACCTTTACCGATTATATCGCACATAAAGATCTGGGACAAAAGACAATGCTTTTTCTGATAGATGGTCTATATGGTTCGGAAAAGGTGAACGGGGCGCCTTCCGGTAAATGGAAGATGTCACCGTTTAATGGAGACTGGCCTTGCTCACTACTGGCTTCCCAGGATCCGGTAGCCATTGATGCGGTGGGTATTGATTTCCTGAGTGCAGAGTTTCCGCGTATGGCCGATGTGGATTATTGCGATATGTATCTGGTGGAAGCTGCTCTGGCAGACCGCCCGTTGTCCACTACTTTCTATGATCCGGAAAGAGATGGCACAGGAGTAGGCAGCCTCGGAGTCTTGGAACATTGGAACAATCCGGAGGAAAAGAAATATAGCCGTAATATGGGGAAAGACATTGGAATAGAGTTAATCTATTTACATAAATAAGATACTGTCTGCTTGGTTGAGACGATTTTTCAAGTATTTGATGGAATACTGATAATCGTCTCTTTTTTATCTCCCTATTTTTGTAACCATGAAAGATAATCCTTTATATCTAATGAAATGAATACAAAAATAAAAAGATGGTTCTTTAAGACTTGTCCGAAGAGTGGACGGATCGTTGGAATCAACAAGAAAAATGTTGTTTTGAAGATTTGCTTTCCTCTGTTCGGGTTAGCAGCTCTGATTTGGTTTCTGATACGTGTTGTGCCCAAACCTTCCAGAATAGACTATCCTTGTCAGCAAATTGCAGCTCCTATCGCTTTCTCTTTCATAGCTTTTGTCAGTAGCACATTGGTTGGATTTGGTACGTGGAAACGTTTCAAACTTTTGTGGCATTCCCGTCGGTTCTATATGGGGGGGGCCGTATTGGCGGTCGGTATATTATTATCGGGTACATTATATATAATGTCAGTGGATAATTCTCTGATGGGACAGGTCATTCGTAAGCAAATTGATAATGGTACTGATATGGGACGTTTTGTGCCTATTGATGCTCCTAACACTCCGATAGGAGTAGCCAGAGGAATTCATCCGGGGCGGGTAGCATGGGCACATGATCCGAAAGCTGCTGCTTGGGATGGAAAAAGAGGACTTTATTCGGATCCGGATAATAATAGTCAGACACGGGTTGATGATATGATGGAGGGAGTGATCATTGCACTGACCCGCCAGAATACGATTGATAAGGCATGGGATGAACTGTTCAGAACCTTTAATTATAAGAAAGGTAAGGGAGCGGTAAAGTATAAGAAAGGTGAGAAGATTGCTATCAAAATCAATCTGAATGACAATGGTGGAACTAATATCATTGATGCTACTCCACAGTCAGTGTATTCTTTGTTGCATCAATTGGTAGATATCATGAAGGTTCCTCAGAGCTGTATTACGGTATATGATGCACAGCGTCGAGGTATTTCGGCTGTTTACGATTATGTACAGCCGGTTTATCCAAATGTCAATTATCAGAATTGGGGAGGATTTGTTCCCGATGTAATTCGTTATTCCAGTGAGATTACCGATGCAGGTGCTAGAAGCTTGGCACGTGCGGCTTACGAAGCCGACTATATGATTAACATGGCATTGATGAAAAGACACTCTGAACCGACCGATAAATGGAGGGACAGTGCCGGACAGACAGCTATAACTGCTACGGGTAAGAATCAGTTCGGTTCCATAGGCAATGTGCCGCCCTTGCATCTTTCTATTCGTGACTGGTCTTCTTTCCGTGGTATGGGCACTTATAATAGTATTGTCGATCTGATGGCTCACGAGCGTATAGGTGGAAATACCTTGGTGTATCTGGTGGATGCTATGTACGTAAATCCCAAGCATAACGGGAAAGCGGTACGTTTCCAACTTCCTCCGTTCAATAATGGCTGGACTTCCAGTTTTCTGGCTTCCAATGATCAGGTCGCTATCGAATCAGTGGTACTTGATTTCATTTATTCGGAACTTCCTTTATGTGCCAATGCCGACAATTTTCTTCATGAGGCGGCAGATATAGGGAATCCTCCTTCAGGAATAGCTTATGTTGGAAAAGAGCAAGGTAGTTTGGGCGTACATGAGCATTGGAATAATCCGACGCATCGGATGTACAGCCGTAATTTGGGTACAGGTAAAGGAATCGAATTATACAGAGTTCCGTTGAATGAAAAACGTCCGGCAATAGAATACTTTTACGCAGATGAGAATGCTTTGCATTATAAAACCTCTCATGCAGAGGAAGTGCGATTAAATGGTAAACGTTTGGAAGATGCAGAAGGTATTATTCCTTTGTCAATTTCTAAGACGACTGAGTTTGATCTGAAAACTTTGGCAAATGGAAAAGTAACGTCTTCACAACGTGTAGTGGTACGTCGTTTGGAGGATATAGAGATATGCCAGGCTAAAGATATGGAAAGACAGGGATCGGCATCCCTAAATGAGGATGGTTCAGTAGAGTTCAAAGGTGAAAAAGGCAGTTCTGAAGGAAGTGTGAGTTGGAAAGTAAATATTCCACATAAAGGTGAATATTATTTGGTAGTATCTTATGCAGGTGGCAATCCGGTTCCTTCTTACTTATATATTAATGGAGAGAAAATCAGTGAGAATATCGGTTATTTGGCTACATTTGGTGAGAAACGCAGAGAGTTTGTGTTCCCTGTAGCGTTGGCAAAAGGTACCAATGAGTTGCGTTTAGAACACCCCGGGCGGCGAAGTAATAGGATATATACAGTGAATATTGCAAAGGAAATTAAATAGTTAACTTACATATACTAACCATGAAAACGAAAAAGAACTTATTACTGTTGTTGATGTTGCTTGTTCTGCCATTTACGTTGCAGGCTGAAACATTTAATGTAAAGAAGTACGGTGCGCGGGGAAATGGCAAAAAGATGGACTCGCCTGCCATCCAGAAAGCAATTGATGCTTGTCATAAAGCGGGTGGTGGAACGGTACTTGTGCCTGCCGGAACCTATTTGTCGGCTACTATCGTGCTAAAAGATAATGTGACTTTGCATTTGGAGAAAGATGCCCTTATTCTAGGTACTACCGATTATAAAGCTTATGATAACCTTGATCTTTTTACGGAAGGCCTGGGTATCGATGTCGGTTGGGCATTGCTGGTAGCGGTGGATGCTAAAAATGTGGCATTGGAGGGCGAAGGTGCTATCGATGGGCAAGGTTCGGCTTTGAAAGAACGACATATAAAAGTAGATACCCGTCCGGAAGGACAGCGTTGGGGATTGCGTCCTTTCTTGCTTCGCTGGGTGCGTTGCGAAGGTGTACGCGTGGAAGGAGTTACTTTAAAATATGCAGGTGCCTGGACTTCCCATTATTTCCAATGTCGGAATGTGAATATCCATAATGTGACGATACGTAGCTTTGGAGTAGCTCACAACGATGGAATTAATATTGATGGTTGCCAACATGTACGCATTAGTAATTGTGATATTGTCAGTGGTGACGATGCTCTATGCTTCAAGACTACTGCCAGTAAAATGGGATGTGATGACATCATTGTTACGGACATGAAGTTGAAAAGTAATCAGGCAGGTATCAAGATGGGAACAGAATCTATGGCAGGATTTGAGAACATCAAGATCAGCAATTGTCATATTTACGACACCAAGAATGGAGGTATAAAGTTATTCTCCGTAGATGGAGCCCATCTGCGTAATGTGGAAATCTCTGATATCACAATGGATGAAGTACGTACGCCGATGCTGTTTCGTTTGGGTGCCCGTCTGAGTGTATTCCGTAAACAGGAAGATACCCAGCAATCTATCGGTGTCTTTGAAAATGTGATAATCCGTAATGTAAAAGCGGTGGCTGCCGATAAGGCTCAACTGACGCCTCCTTCCGGTATTCTGATTACGGGTATTCCGGGACATTACATCACAAACCTGACTTTGGAAAATATTCACACGCAAATTGGTCCGGCTAATTCTTCTCGTGAGACATACAGACTCATATCTTCGTGGATATCCAGGCACCATTTCACGAGCGTCAGACATCGGTGTTCGATTTCGATACAGGTGATACACCGTGGGTGCACGCAGCTTCCGGTATTAAAATAAGGGGAATCTTTTGTGCCGAGCATCGGGCGGTGGGTATGTCCTGTAATGAGGATACGATTTTCGTTTTTTGCCCATCGGGTAAGTCGTTCTTCGATTTTCTGCTTTCTTGTGTGATTGCGTGCGGCACTGGTTGGATTGGAAAAACCGATTTGTTCCAGTGGACCCCAGACATAACGTACAAGAAAACGAGCTGTTTTCCAAAGGGTGCTGTTAAAAAAATCAGCTTGGTGTCCGTGAGTGAGATAAATGTCTTTTTTATGATTTTTATCCCAGAGAATAATCCCAGATTGAAACGTAATACCTGGAAATAACGGAAGGTAACATTGGGTTGCATCGCAATAATAAATCTTACATTTCAAGGTGGCAAAAGAGGAATTCTGTTTTACAATATCGTGGTTGCCGTAGATCAAATACAGCCGTTTTTGATAGTAGAACTGGGACAGAAGCCAAAAAACATTGCTGTGTATTTCAAGGATCCGGTTAAAGGATCGGTTTTCCCAAAGTTCATCCCCATCGCCCAATTCAATATAGGTAAAATTATTTTGGTAATAGTGTTGTAAGGCTGCAAAATATAAATGCTGGTTTTTTAGAAAATTATCATTGGAAGTGCCAACTCCCCGATGGCAGTCACTGAACAGAACATACTTAGAATTGTCACTGAGAGGGAGCTTTAATGCCCCCTCAAATGCTTTTGAAATTCTTGTTTCATATCCCATAATTATTGCCTCCTACAGCCACAACGGCGAATATATTTTCGTTTGTAGCCACGAACATACATTGTCTTTCGAAATGCAAACGGAAGAAAATAGTAAAGATAGAGAAGCCGATCTAAAGAAAGACAAAATGGTCGAGTAGCAAATAAAAAGAGCCAACAAAACATGCGGTTTTTCCATTGAGAGAACCAGGCAGCTAATTTTTGCAGACAATTTTTATGGCGGCAAAGAGGTTTCATGTCAAAAGTCAATGTCAGTCCGCAGATGGTGAGGTCACATCGACAGTAAGACTGTTTTAGGAGCCCTTCGATAAATGCATTCATCATTGCACAGTCTGGAAAGGTGATGGAGGCATTCAGGGAGAGCTGTTTTGGCCATGAAAATAACCCCATAGAAAATCCGGTGAGCCACCAATGAACGCAGGTCAGCCGAAAAACACATTTCCCATCTCGTATCAGATACATTGACATTTTTAATATATCCGAATCGTCGACTGCCTGGAATAATGTGGTGTCAAGCTGTTCCTGTGAGACAATGTGGTCTGCATAGTATACGCCGATTTCCCCTCCGGTGTTGACTCCGTATTGTCCTTTCCAGAGCTGAATCATCCAGGTTTTATCGTTGTAGTCAAAGTAGACCGGAAGATAGTCGAACACCATATTAAAATGCACAGCACCTCGGTTATAAAGTGACTGATATCCCATTTTGCGCTGCCAGGCATCACGCGTGGAAGTAAAAATGTCCTGATCAGCCAGATAGGAAAATCCCATCGGTTCAATGATAGCATTTAGCAAATTACATTTTTCTTCCAGTGTCATACAGCAGATTTTACGTATAATACATTTTTTTCGAGAGTGATTGATTACAAAGAAAAACAGTAATATGATGATGAAAATACTAAAAAGGATATACATAAATTCCCTTTCTTTCATAATGGTATTGCTATATTGTATGCAGATCACAACCATTTTTCCACTACATCAAACGGAGCGGGACCAATATCCAATATCGATTTATGGAATTTTTTTTGTGAGAACTTTTCTTTCTTCTTTTTGAGTGACGCTTTTTTCAAATCTAAAATTTCTACATATCCCACATAATATTTTAAATAATTGGCAGGATCAGAGATAATCAACTCATAAATTTCTCGAATTGGCTTCTCATCTTTGATTCCGTAAGAAGTAAAAAACTGAGTGGTCTGCGCAAGACTCCAATTGTCGTAGTGAATACCGATGTCGGCAGCCGCATAAAGCCCGAGGAGGACAGAGCTGTTTTTCTGTAGCAGCGTGGCGTACGGTTTTTCCAAAGAACTCAGATAATAGGAGCACATTTCAGCATAGGTCGCCCAGCCTTCCACGTAACCGCTGAAATTTAAAAGATTTCGGAGTGGGTCCGGATTGGTATTGGCATAGTAGGTAGTCTGATAGAGATGCCCCGGATAGCCTTCGTGCGCCAGTGTCGTAAACATGCGAATATCTTCCATAGTATGAGCTTGATTGATATAGATGACATTTTCGGAAGTATTGTCGATGGAAGGTATCATGTAAAATGCGGGACTTAAGTATGGTTCCAGTGCGTCTGGAACATATTTAATCCGAGTGGTGACATTTGCAGGTTTTGGAAATGCATCAGTAATATTTTGCTCCAAATCCTGTATGATAGCAGACGGCGGAACGTCGTAAGTGACGGAAGTCTCCAGAGAGAGAGTTGGATTTTTGGCGGCAACTGTCTGCATATCAATGAGGTCGGAGCTAATCTGAGCATAGATTCGTTTTTGAATTTCTTCTACCGTATGCGGAGAACCTGTGTCGCGGGAAACAAGATAAGCATAGTAATCCTTTCCATTTGGCAAGTTGCAGAGACCTTTCGTATTTTTACCAGAGCCTTTGAGCTTAGTGAGTGCAGACACAAGGTGCTCGTAGGCGGGCAAAATCGAAGAAGAAAGAAGTTCATGATTTTGGCTGATATAACTTTGTTTTTGTTCCGCTGTCAGATTTTCCAGCGCAGAGAGCCGTTCTTCAAACGTGGATAGTAGATAGTTGGAATCTCCCATAGCAAGAAATGCGTTGCATTGTTCCAAAATGGAGTTGACGGTGTAATCTGCCATGAACAATCCGGCATCAGATTTTTTCTGTTCAAACTGAATGAGGGAATCAAAGTATTGCGGTGTCGTCTTAAGGAGGGCTAAATAGGTTTCGATATCTTTTGCAGAAAAAAATTGATACTCAGCGAGCAGAACCGGAAGTTGTGCCTGAATGCCGGTGACCGGACTGAGTGGTTCTTCGTAGAGACTGTACGGAATCCCTTTTTTTGCAGTATCCAGATAAGAAGAAAGGACATCGTATGTGATTTGATTTTCTTTCGACAGAGTATCATAGGAAAATTTATCGAGTACTGCACTACAGTTTTCAAGAGCTGCGTAGGAAGCGGTTTCATCTATATCGAAGGAACCATATGTAATCGGAATTTCTTTGATACCGTAGGATTCTGGATTTTGCAAGGTATAGTGCAGACCGATTGTTGTGGAAACGACATCTTGCTCAAACAGATTTCGGGTAAAATTTTGAAATGCAGTATTCGCATTTGTCGGAATGGAGGGAGAAGAACAACTGGTGAGAAGGATGGTGATAGCGAGAAAAAATGAAATAAGAGATACGTAATATTTTTTCTGTTTCATAAAAGACTCCAGAGCGTTTTTAGTATCTTATGTGGGATGCGGGGAATGTATGACAGCAGGAAGTGGCGTGTTTTCGGCATTTGCAACTGCCGGTTGACACATTTTCAAGGGGAGTTGGTAGATTGCAACTGGAAAATGGATTAGAGTTGTGGTATAAATTCAATACAGGAGGAGAGATAATATGATTTTAGCGGAAAAGATTATGGAGCTGAGAAAGAAAAATGGTTGGTCTCAGGAGGAACTTGCTGAGAAGATTCACGTGTCGAGGCAGTCTGTGTCGAAGTGGGAGAGCAGCGCTTCTATTCCGGACCTGAGTAAAATTCTGCTGCTGAGTCAAGTGTTTGGCGTGAGTACGGATTATCTGTTGAGAGACGATATAGAAGAAACACAAAAGGCAGAAATTTTTGTAGAGGAGACGGTGGAGAAAGCGGCAGGCGGTGAAACCATTTATAAAATTTCTCTGGAAGAGTCGAAGGAATATATAAAGGATAGACGGTGTGCGGCAAAGAGAATCGGAGTGGGGGTTGTTTTGTGTATTTTGAGTCCGGTGATATTAATTTATTTGGCAAGTATGGCGGAATACGGAAAGATCGGAATCAGTGAAGATGTGGCAGGAGGCATAGGAATTGCTGCATTAATTTTGTTGGTGATTCCGGCAGTCGCTCTTTTTATCACAACCGGAATGAAAATGGAAAAATACCAGTATATTGATACAGAAATCATTGAGTTGGAATACGGCGTTACCGGAATTATCAAAGAGAAAAAACAAGGGTATTCGGAACGTTATACAATGGGAATTGTAATTGGTGTCAGTCTATGCATCATATCAATTCTTCCACTTATTGTGATGGGGGCGTTTGGACTTCCGGATCACCTGTTAGTGACAGGAATTGTTTTTTTATTTATGATTGTTGCTGTTGCGGTCTATCTTTTGATTCAGGTGTGCATGGTCAGAGAGACATACGACAGATTGCTGCAGGAAGGAGAATATACGGCGAAAGCCAAAAAGATAGACAGGAAAACAGAAAAATGGGCTGCCATCTATTGGCCACTGGTGACGGCAGTGTATCTTGGATATAGTTTGTATACATTTGACTGGGGAAGAAGTTGGATCATATGGCCTGTCGCAGCAGTATTCTCAACGGTGCTGAAAGCGATATTCGGGGAAAGTGAAGAGATGTAAAATAAATAATGGAATTATTTAAAAAGAAAAATATTATTTTGAAAACCACTAAAAATCGCAAGAAATATTTGTGTAATGTGCCGCTGGACAAAATTAATGTATTTTGCTAATATATACATGTAAATTAGATTGTTACTCTTTGAGGCATTACTAATAGTACCTGTTTAGTGAAAATGAGGTGTTTAGTGTCTTGAGGAGTTTTTTTATTGGAGAGAGATGCAAGTAATTAACAAATTAAACAATAATTTTGCCATTTGTATCGATGGTGAGGGGAAAGAACTGATTGCTGTCGGTAAAGGTATTGGATTTCCCAAAACTCCATATGAGGTTGAAGACCTGAACTTGATCACACGGACATTTTACGATATTGACCCAAAGTATATTGAACTTTTCAAGGATATTCCGGAAAAAGTGGTTCATTTTACAGCGAAACTTGTGGAGATTGCAAAAAATGAGCTGGGGTATGAGATGAACCCGAATTTGGTCGTGACGATGTCCGATCACATTCACTTTAGTATTCAGAGGGCACAGAAAAATATCGATGTACAGATGCCATTGATTTATGAAGTGGAGCAGACATTTCCGGCGGAGGCACGCATTGGAAAATATGCAGTGAAGCAGATAGAACGCAGATTCAATGTTCGGTTAGATCCGAATGAAGCTTCGGGAATTGCAATGAATTTTGTAAATGCCCGATATGATACAAGGCTTAAGACGGATGTGGCTGATCAGTTGAAGAAGCAATATCAGGAGATTCTGGAAGACACGATCAGTATCGTGGAAGATGAGATAGGAATTGTGATTGACAGAGATTCATTTAATTTTGCGCGTTATTCCTCGCATCTGATGTATCTGCTAGACCGGATTGCAGGAAACAAGATGCTTTATTCAGACAATGGAATCATGTATCAGAGCATGAAAGATGAGTTTCCGGGGATTGCGGTATGTGTCGAATTGCTGGAACGATATTTTAAAAGAAAATGTGGTATTATACTTTCAAAAGAAGAAAAATTATATCTGATTCTGCATATTAACAGGATATGTACGAGAGAAGGATTGTAACCATTTGGGCATTACCTTCCATGGCAGAGATGGCGTATAGCGGCTCTGTTGTGGGAGGTTTTTGTTTTCTCGGGGCAGGTGCACATGAATCGAGAAGATAATTTTAGAAAACGTAGTAACGATAAGGAGAAAAAATTATGGCAGAGAAAAACAGACAGATTGCAGAGGCAGTCGTAAAAGCAGTTGGTGGCACTGCGAATATTACGTCGGTGACACATTGCATGACCAGATTAAGATTTGTTCTGAAGGACAAAAGTATTCCAAACAAAAAAGAGGTAGAAAAGATTCCGGGTGTTATGGGAGTCAATATTGCGGGGGGACAGTATCAGGTGATTATCGGAAATTCCGTTGGAAATGTCTACAAGGAAGTAGTAGCTGCAACCGGTATTTCTGATACAGCGGTCGGAGGCGATGCAGCAGAGCATATAGAAAAAGTTAATCCGATTGTTGCGGCGCTGGACTTTATTGCAGGGTGTATGACACCGCTGTTCACAGCGATTATTGCAGGCGGTCTTGTGAAGGTACTGCTCGTCATTTTCGGTCCGACACTTTTGAATGTGATGCAGACGACAAGTGACACCTATATTTTGATGAATGCACTTGGAGACGCTCCGTTTTATTGCTTGCCGGTGATAGTGCGACATATTTGTTTGGTGTGATACCGGTAGTACATGGAAGTTATTCGTCTTCGATTATTCCGGCAATGTTATCAACACTGCTTTTAAAATATGTGGAGAAACTTGTTGATCGAATCACACCGGAGTGGTCAAAAAGCTTTTTGAAACCGCTTTTGATTGTAATGATTGTAACTCCGATTACCCTCTGTGCAATCGCACCGCTTGGATTAATCATAGGAAATGGTCTGCAATCCGTAATCAACGGAATTTATGGATTTGCACCATGGCTTGCGATGATGCTGTTTGCCGGATTTATGCCGTTTATCGTAATGACCGGAATGCACTGGGCATTCGTGCCGGCGTCTATGCTTGGAATTTCCGGCGGCTGTATCTGCACTGCTTGCAGGGGTAACAGAACCGGCAATGTATGGAGTTACTCTAAAGTTGAAAAAGCCTATGGTTGCAGCGTGTATTTCCGGTGGAATCGGTGGATTGATCGTAGGAATTTTACAGGTAAAATCTTATGCATTTGTGACTCCGTCCATGACATCTTTGGTACAGTTCATTTCTCCGGATGGAGGGAAAAACTTTTTATATGCGGTAATCATTTTTGCAGTGACGCTCGTACTTTCTTTTGTCCTCTCCTTTATTCTCACAAAGGGTGAGGCAGAGGAGGAAGCTGCAGAAGAAACAGAATTACAGAAGAGTGCAGCTGTTCTTACCGGAAAAGTAGAAATCGAAGCGCCGGTAAAAGGAAAAGTATATGCACCTTTTGATGGAGTGTGTGAAAATCTGTTTGATACATTACATGCAATCGGAATCACATCCGACAATGGAATCGAGATGTTGATTCATGTAGGACTCGAAACGGTAGCTTTGAAAGGAGAGCCATTCAAGGCACATACCGGAAATGGGGAGCATTTTAAAAAGGGAGCGCTTCTGTTGGAATTTGATATAGATGCTATTCAAAAAGCCGGATGCGAGATTCAGACTCCGGTGATCATCACCAATGCGGAAGGGCTCGGTGGAGTAACCGTAGAAAATGAAAGACTTGTGATAGGAGGATAAGAAGATGGGATTTTCTGAAAAATTTTTGTGGGGCGGCGCTACAGCTGCCAATCAGTGTGAAGGTGCATGGAACGAAGATGGAAAAGGTGTGTCCGTTTCTGATATTTGTACAGGAGGAAAATTTGGACAGAGCAAGCGAATTACTCCGGTGTTGGAGGAGGGGACATTTTATCCGAGTCACGAGGGGATTCGTCACTATGAAAAGTTCCGAGAGGACATCGCACTATTTGCGGAAATGGGATTCAAATGCTATCGTTTTTCAATTGCATGGACAAGAATTTTCCCAAACGGCGACGAGAAAGAGCCAAATGAGGCAGGTTTAAGACACTATGAGGAAGTGATTGATGAATGTCTGAAATACGGAATTGAACCGATTATTACCATCTCGCATTATGAAGTACCATTTGGATTGACGAAGAAATGTAATGCATGGGTGAGCAGAGAAATGATCGATTATTATCTCAATTATTGCCGCGCAATTTTCGAGCGTTATAAAGGGAAGGTAAAATACTGGCTTACATTTAATGAGATCAACAGCTCTGTGGCGCCGATGGGAGCGCTTTTGAATCAGGGAATTTTAAATGATTTGGAAAGTCCTACGGTGTTCATGGAACAGCCGGACATTCCGCAGCAGAGATTTCAGGGACTTCATCACATGTTCGTTGCATCTGCACTTGCCGTGAAGATGGCGCATGAGATCGATCCGGAATATAAAGTCGGAAATATGATGATTTACGCGGCGAGTTATCCGCTGACATGCAATCCAAAAGATGTTCTTGTCTGCCAGAAATACAATCGGCTTTACAATTATTACTGCGCAGATGTGCAGGCATACGGAGCATATCCGGCATATGCAGATTCTCTTCTGAAAGAGATGGGAGTTGTGTTGGAGAAAGAAGCAGGAGATGAAGAAATCTTAAAGAACGGAACGGTAGATTTTATCACATTTTCTTATTATATGTCTTCTTGCCAGACGGCAGATTCAAAAGAAAGGAGCGGGGAGGGAAATATCCTCGGAGGAGTTTTAAATCCATATCTGAAAGCCTCAGACTGGGGATGGCAGATCGATCCGGAAGGGCTGCGTTATGCGTTGAATGACTTGAGTGACAGATATCATTTACCACTGATGGTTGTAGAAAACGGATTAGGAGCAAAAGACGTACTGGAGGAGGATCAAACGGTGAATGATGACTACCGCATCGATTATCTCAGACAGCATATTGAACAGATGAAGCTTGCGGTGGAAGACGGAGTGGATCTGATGGGATACACACCGTGGGGCTGCATTGACCTTGTATCTGCATCTACCGGAGAATATGCAAAACGTTACGGAATGATTTATGTGAGAAGATATGATGACGGAACAGGAGACTTTGCACGCCTGAAGAAAAAATCATTTTACTGGTATCAGCAGGTGATCAAAACAAACGGAGGAGAATTGTAATCAGATTGGAAAAAGAGATGCATTGTGTCGGTGCATCTCTTTTGGTCAAAAATATTGTAATCTGGGACTTATCGTGCTATGATTAATTCTACAAATCAAACATTCTATATTTTCTAAAATTCCGTGGCGTTCGTCACAAGAAATCCGATTTGTATTTTATGAAAAAGTTATAGTTTATTCTGTATTAAAAAGGTAGGTGGCGCCTATGAAAGTATGCTCTTTTCATTGATTCATAGATTTGTATTTGATAAAATGTAAAGGAGGAAAACATTTGGTAGAACATAAGATAAATAAGAAGTATAAAGACAGGGTATTCCGAGTTATTTTCCATGAGAAAAAGGATTTGCTGGAGCTTTACAATGCGATCAATGACAGCAATTATACGAATCCCGATGATTTAACTATCACAACGATTGAAGACGTGGTCTATATGGGGATGAAAAATGATCTGTCCTTTATCATTGGTGATGTGATGAATCTTTATGAACATCAGAGCTCGTTCAGTCCCAACTTACCGTTGCGTGGCTTATTCTATTTTTCATCGTTGTATCGGGAGTACATTGAGCCGGTGAAATATCGATTGTATTCTACATCGCCACTACATATTCCGTTCCCACAGTATATTGTATTTTACAATGGAACAAAAAAGGAGCCGGAACGTCAGGAGTTGAAGTTGAGTGATTTGTTTATTGAGGACAAAGGGGAAATGAATCCAGCACTGGAATGTACAGCAGTTGTGCTTAATATTAATTTGGGGAAGAATCGAGAATTGATGGAAAAGTGTAAGCAATTGAGAGAATATGCAGAGTTTATCGCAATAATCCGCAAGTATCTTGCAGAGGGGATGCAGTTTGAAAAGTCAGTGGAGATTGCAGTGGATAATTGTATTAAAAATGGAATTCTTGCAGATGTACTTCAAAAAAATCGAGCGGAGGTCGTAGATATGATTTTGACAGAATATGACGAAGAAGAATTTCGAAAAGCCTTGAGGGAAGACTTACTAAATGAGGGATTGGCTGAAGGGATTAAAGCAACAATTCGTATTTGCATGAAATGTAATATTTCTAAAGACCAGGCAAGGAAGAATTTGATGGAAGAATTCTCATTGTCACAAGAAGAAATAGAAAAGTACTTGGATAAGTATTGGAAGTAGAGTGATGTGTGACTACAGTTCACTCCACGCCATTTACTATTGACTGATGTGCGAACTGTAATAAAAAAGAAAAATGGGAATCTTGACACCGAGAAAATCCTGTGATACGATTTTCACATGTGAAATAACATTAAAAACAGGAAACGCAATGATGGAAAGAGTAGATATTTCAGACATTTACAGAGAAGTCTCATGAAGCTGAGAAGAGACGATGAAAGAGATATCGAAGATGGCTCCTGAGCGGTGTGCCAAGCTGAAAGATTTTAGTGAAGCACAAAGGGATCGCCCTTTACAGCGACAGAGTATGGTGTATGAGCATACTTGATAAGGTTTATACTGTGAAGTATAAGCGAAGAGAAGTGGTAACACGGTATCAGACCCGTCTTCTTAACTTTTGTTGGGAAGATGGGTTTCATTTTTTATACAAAAAGGAGTAGGAACATGGACAAGAAGAAATTTTATATGACGACAGCGATTGCCTACACATCGGGCAAGCCGCATATTGGAAACACATATGAATTTGTACTTGCAGATGCGATTGCAAGATACAAGAGAAGTCAGGGATATGATGTATTTTTCCAGACAGGAACTGACGAACACGGACAGAAAATTGAGTTGAAGGCGGAGGAAGCAGGCGTTTCACCAAAGGAATTTGTGGATAAAGTTGCCGGGGAAGTAAAGGCGATTGCCGATATGATGAATACTTCTTATGACAAATTCATTCGTACAACAGATGATTACCATGAGAAACAAGTTCAGAAGATTTTCAAAAGATTATATGAACAAGGTGATATTTACAAAGGACACTACGAAGGAATGTACTGTACACCTTGTGAGTCATTTTTCACAGAATCTCAGTTAGTAGACGGGAAATGTCCGGACTGTGGACGCGAGGTGCAACCAGCACAGGAGGAAGCATATTTCTTCAAAATGAGCAAATATGCGGACAGACTGATTGAGCACATTAACACGCATCCGGAATTTATTCAGCCGGTTTCCCGTAAAAATGAGATGATGAACAATTTCTTATTGCCGGGGCTTCAGGATCTTTGTGTATCGAGAACTTCATTTAAATGGGGAATTCCGGTAGACTTTGACCCAAAACATGTTGTATATGTATGGCTTGATGCGCTGACAAACTACATCACTGGTATTGGTTATGACTGTGACGGCGAGAGCACAGAACAGTTCAAAAAAGACTGGCCTGCTGACTTGCATTTGATTGGAAAAGATATCATTCGTTTCCATACAATTTACTGGCCGATTTTCTTGATGGCATTGGATTTGCCATTGCCGAAACAGATTTTCGGACATCCATGGCTTTTGCAGGGTGACGGAAAGATGAGTAAATCGAAAGGAAATGTAATCTACGCAGACGAGCTTGTGAATATGTTCGGTGTGGATGCTGTCCGTTACTTTGTGCTGCATGAGATGCCATTCGAAAATGATGGTGTAATCACATGGGAGCTGATGGTAGAGCGTATGAACTCTGATCTTGCAAATACACTTGGAAATCTTGTGAACAGAACAGTTTCCATGACAAATAAATATTTTGGCGGAAGCGTGACTGACAAGGGAGTAGCAGGGGATGTAGATGCAGACTTGAAGGCGGTTGTAGACGGCACTCCGGCAGCTGTCGAGGAGAAGATGGACAAACTTCGTGTGGCAGATGCGATCACAGAGATTTTCAATCTCTTCAAACGTTGCAACAAATACATTGATGAGACAATGCCTTGGGTACTTGCAAAAGATGAAGCGCAGAAAGATCGTCTTGAGACAGTGCTTTATAACTTGATTGACAGCATTTCTAAGGGAGCAGAATTATTGTCATCCTTTATGCCGGAGACAGCTGAAAAGATTCTTGCTCAGTTGAACGGCGGAAATGTAACAGATAAGCCGGAGATCTTATTCCAGAGACTTGATTTGGAAGAAGTGATAAAAAAAGTGGAAGAGCTTCATCCACCGGTAGAGGAAGAAAAAGAAGAGGAAGGAATTGATATCGAAGCAAAAGAAGAGATCACATTTGACGATTTCATGAAGATGCAGTTCCAGGTTGGAGAGATTATCGCTTGTGAGGAAGTAAAAAAATCGAAAAAATTACTTTGCTCGCAGGTGAAAATCGGAAGTCAGGTAAAACAGATTGTGTCAGGTATCAAAGGACATTATACAGCAGAAGAAATGGTTGGAAAAAAAGTTATGGTACTTGTGAATTTGAAGCCTGCAAAACTTGCAGGGGTTCTGTCAGAAGGTATGCTTTTGTGTGCAGAAGATGCAGAAGGTAACCTTGCGCTGATGACACCGGAAAAAACAATGCCGGCAGGCGCGGAAATTTGTTAAAATTAGTTCACGTAAAAGTCAAAAAGGGACAGGGCAAAATTCAATTGGGGACGTAGTAAAATTGAATTTTACTACGTCCCCAAAGTTGAAAGGAGAACAGAAAAATGAATAAAATCAGAATTGGTATTGTAGGTTATGGAAATATAGGACGTGGTGTGGAGCTTGCAATTGAGCGTAACGATGATATGGAGCTTGTGGCGGTTGTGACACGCCGTAATCCGGAGGATGTAAACATTCTCACGGAAGGTGTGAAAAAGGTGCATTTAGATGATGTACTTTCTCTGAAAGGAGAAGTGGATGTGATGATTCTGTGCGGGGGCTCTGCGACAGATCTCCCAGTTATGGGTCCACAGATTGCAAAGAACTTTAATATTATTGACAGTTTTGACACACACGCAAAGATTCCGGAATACTTTGCAAATGTAGATGCAGCAGCAAAAGAGGGAAATCATATTGGGATTATCTCTGTTGGCTGGGATCCGGGAATGTTTTCGCTGAACCGTATTTACGCAGAGTCTATTTTAGTACAGGGAAGCACTTACACATTCTGGGGAAAAGGTGTAAGTCAGGGACATTCTGATGCGATCCGTCGTGTAGAAGGAGTAAAAAACGGAATCCAGTATACAGTACCGATTGAAGCGGCAGTTGAAGAAGTAAGAAGTGGAAGTGAGCCGGAGCTTACGACAAGACAGAAGCATTTGCGTGAATGCTATGTTGTAGCGGAAGAAGGTGCGGACAAGGCACAGATTGAAAAAGCAATCAAGGAAATGCCAAACTATTTTGCAGATTATGACACAACAGTGACATTTATCACAGAAGAAGAATTAAAGGAAAATCACAGCAAAATGCCTCACGGTGGTTTTGTGATCCGCACAGGAGAGACAGGAAGAGAAGGAAATAAACATGTGATTGAGTATTCTTTGAAACTGGATTCAAATCCGGAGTTTACTTCAAGTGTTTTAGTTGCTTATGCAAGAGCGGCATACAGACTTTCCGCAAATGGTGAATGTGGGGCGAAGACAGTATTTGATATTGCGCCGGCATTATTGTCACAGAAGACTCCGGAACAGTTAAGAAAAGAGATTTTATAAGATGGAAGCAATGATATTTGAAAGCCATGCGCATTATGATGATGAGCAGTTTGAGGAAGACAGAACAGAGCTTTTAAATTCTATGCAGGAAAATGGCATTGGCACGATTATTAATGTCGGTGCCACTTTTCAATCCTGCACAGAAGTGGTACAATTGGCACAAGAGTATCCATTTATCTATGCGGCAGTAGGCGTGCATCCGGATGAAGTAGGAATACTGGATGAGGAAAGATTTGCATATTTGAGAGAACAGTGCAAGAAAGACAAGGTTGTGGCAGTTGGAGAAATTGGACTTGACTATTATTGGGATAACGAATCTCATGAGATACAGAAAAAATGGTTCCAAAGACAGCTTGAACTGGCGAGGGAATTCAACCTTCCGGTCATTATTCACAGCAGAGATGCTGCGGCGGACACGCTTGAGATGATGCAGCAGCATGCAAAAGGACTTCGCGGTGTAATTCATTGCTTTTCGTATTCAAAAGAGATGGCGCAGGAATATGTGAAGATGGGATTTCGCATCGGTGTCGGAGGTGTTGTTACATTTAAGAATAGCAAGAAACTCAAAGAAGTTGTGGCAGATATACCGATGGAAAAGATTCTGCTGGAGACAGATTCGCCGTATCTTGCACCGGCTCCGAATCGAGGAAAACGCAATTCTTCTCTGAACATTCCTTATATCGCTCAGGAGATCGCGCAGCTCAAAGGAATCAGCTACGATGAAGTTGTTGCCTGCACAGAGAAAAATGGAAGAGATTTATTTAGAATTTGAGGTAAATATATGACAAAGCCAACATTAGGCAATCCGCAAAATACAATTGAAATATTACAAAAATATGATTTTTCATTTCAGAAAAAGTTTGGACAGAATTTTTTGATTGACACACATGTGTTGGATAAAATCATCAGTTCTGCCAAGATTACGAAGGATGACTTTGTGTTAGAGATTGGACCAGGAATCGGGACGATGACACAGTATCTCGCATGTGCTGCAAGACAGGTTGTGGCGGTGGAGATCGACAAAGCATTGATTCCGATTTTGGAGGATACGTTGCAGGCATACGACAATGTAACTGTGATCAATGACGATGTGCTGAAAGTGGATATTCCAAAACTTGCAAAGGAATATAATGATAACAAGCCGATCAAAGTGGTAGCAAATCTGCCGTATTATATTACGACACCGATTATTATGGGCTTGTTTGAAAGCCATGTACCGATTGAAAGTATTACTGTCATGGTGCAAAAAGAGGTGGCAGATCGGATGCAGGTGGGACCGGGGACCAAAGATTACGGGGCACTTTCCCTCGCTGTGCAGTATTACGCAGAACCATATATTGTTGCGAATGTGCCGCCGAATTGTTTTATGCCAAGACCAAAGGTTGGTTCGGCAGTCATTCGTCTGACACGTCATAAAGAACCGCCGGTACAGGTTGAAAATGAAAAATTAATGTTCCAGATTATTCGTGCTTCTTTTAACCAGAGAAGAAAAACACTTGCCAACGGACTGAATAATTCGCCGGAGATTCATCTTCCAAAAGAAGTGATCACAACTGCGATCGAAAGTCTTGGAAAAGGCCCGAGTGTGAGAGGTGAGGCTTTGACATTGCAGGAATTTGCAGTGCTTAGTGATAGAATTAATCAGCAGCTATAAACTTCACAAAGGAGGGATTCATATGCGTTATGAAATCAAAGGGGAGACATTACCGGTTGTCATCTGTTATTTGGAATCCGGTGAAAAAATGATCACAGAGCGTGGATCAATGTCGTGGATGTCACCGAATATGGAGATGCAGACGACATCAAACGGAGGTATCGGAAAAGTATTTGGAAGAGCATTTTCAGGAGAAGCTTTATTTCAAAATACTTACACAGCACAGGGCGGAAATGGAATGATCGCATTTGCTTCAAGCTTTCCGGGTTCTATCAAGGCATTTCAGGTATCACCTGGAAATGAGATGATTTTCCAGAAAAGTGCGTTTCTTGCGGGAGAAGCAGGTGTGGAACTGTCGATTCATTTCCACAAAAAAGTGGCATCGGGATTGTTCGGTGGAGAAGGATTTATCTTGCAGAGGGTGTCTGGAATAGGAACGGTTTTTGCTGAGTTTGATGGTCATGTAGTGGAATATGAACTGCAGCCGGGACAGCAGATCGTAATTGATTCAGGACATCTTGCGGCGATGACACCAAGCTGCCAGATGGACATTCAGACAATCAGAGGATTAAAAAATGTCGTATTTGGAGGAGAGGGACTGTTTAATACAGTGATTACGGGACCTGGACGCGTTTGGCTTCAGACGATGCCGATCAGTCCCAGCCATACATTGTATCTGCTAATCCCAAACGTCCACTGCGTCTCTATACTG
>OGXH01000538.1_pt1 | contig 26976 bp, 22 predicted proteins | sample 1576241 | NCBI WGS metagenome assembly OGXH01 (sample SAMEA3541529, study PRJEB24748) | human gut metagenome | biome: human gut; feature: human-associated habitat; material: faeces | place: China | collected 2012
GGAGTGGCTTTTAGCTTGCCATCATCCACCATTTTCATAAGTTCGGGGGTGAGTTTGTTCAGACGGATAAAGCGCTGGACTTGCTTAACACTTTCACCGGCTTCATCCGCGACAATTTGGTTTGAACGACGCTCATCAAAATTCGGGCCAACTTGGCCCGAATTTATTTTTGATGGTCTGCCGCTCTTTCTCTTTACGGCTTCCAGCTTCATCTGATACGCTTTCGCCTTTTCACTCGGTAGAATATGCTCCCGCTGACAGTTGCTATCTACCATCAGAATAATAGCAGTATCATCGTCCATATCCCGCACAATGCAGGGCATAGTCTCCACGCCCGCCCGCTGACTGGCATGGCAGCGACGGTGGCCCGCTACAATTTCATACCCACCATCTTTCCGAGGGCGGACAATGGCAGGGGTCATAACGCCGTATTCTTTTATACTGTCCACCATTTTGTCCATCTCGTCATCGTCACGGACTTGAAAAGGGTGATTCCGAAAGGGATGTAGTTCCGTCAGCGGCAAAATTTGGATTTTCTCTAATTTTGCGTCCTGCCGCTCCTGCTCACTCGAAAAGAGATTATCGAGTGAGGGCAGATTGATGTTGCTGCCGTACTCTCTCATTTTCCGTCACCTCCTTGGCAAGCGCTTTATATGCCATACTGGCTGGCCCGCTGGCATCGTAGGTCAGCACGCTATGTGTACTGGCAGCGCTTTCTGCTGTGCGCGTACTGACCGGGATTTCTGCACGGTAAATTTTCAGCGCGTGACCGTAGGCACTGCGCAGGGCAGCACACACATCTTTGGATAGGTTGGTGCGCTTGTCCACCATCGTCAGCACAATGCCGTCAATATCCAGCCGGGGATTGATACGGCGCTTTACTTGGTTGACAGATTTGAACAGGGACACCAGACCTTTGAGGGCGAAATGCTGTGCCTGCACAGGAATCAACACCCTGTCAGCCGCAACAAGCGATGCTACGGTGATGATGCCCAGCGAGGGCATACAGTCGATCAAGCAGTAGTCATATTTATCCTTAAACGGCTCCAATGCCTGTTCCATGATTTTCTCGTGCGCCATAACGTTTACAAGGCTCACTTCCATATCAGACAGACCAATGTCGGAGGGAATGAAATCTACCTTTTCTTCATGGTGAATTACCACTTCTGGCGGCTTTTCGTCCTTGATAACAGATTCCATTAGGTCGCTGATTGTTGCGCCGTTTTCGGTGCCCGCATAGCCGAGATAGCTGCTCAAATCACCCTGCGGGTCGGCGTCCACCAACAGCACCTTGTAGCCCATCGCCGCAAGTGCTGTGCCAAGATTTACGGTGGTGGTCGTTTTACCCACGCCGCCTTTTTGGTTTGCAACTGCAATAGTTTTCATGTTCTGCTCCTTTACCGTTCCATGCTGATAAGTCTACGAGCCGCCAGCAGATAGTCGTTATAATCCTTGCCTATGGCCGGGGGCGCGTCCTGTACGATACATTTCATCGGTCATATTGGCAGTACGACATATCCGCGTTCTGCAAGCTGTTTCGCAACAATTTTTGTGAAGTTTCGTCCGGGGTCGTCACGGTCAAAGCAAAGCGACACGCGCTTTGCTTCGGGATGCTGCTGCAAAAAGTAGTCAATCGGCTGATGGTTCAACCCGCCCAGCGCCAAGTAGTGGACGCTGCGCCACGGGGAATCGTGTTTGTACTGCCGCAGCGTTGCGCCGGACATGGCATCAATGGGGGCTTCGTAGATTTCCACGGTATCGCAGTTTTCTGATTCGGCGGGAATCAGAAAGCCATACTGTTTTTGGCTGCCCGCGACATCTCCGCGAAAGCTGCCTTGACAGCCGCGCTGAAAAGCAGAGCGCGGTACGCCGTTTTCATCTTTGCCCACAAAAACGCAGTTGCGATAGCTGCCGCGCGTGGTCTGGTACAGGATACCGCTGCCCACACAGTAGCGCAGTACCTTGGGGCTGATACCGCGGTGCATCAGGTAGGCCGTTGCAACTTCGGCGTTCCTGTCCGCAGGCGGCAGCACAATGGGGCGGGATGTCTGCTGCTGCACAGGTGCTGCCTTAGCCGTCTGAACAGAGACCGGCATCGGTGTCATTTCGTTCAGCAACCGTACCGCTGAGACAAAATCCATGCCCTCGACCTTTACCAGATAGTCGAGTGCATTGTTGCCACCCTTGCTCTGCGAAAACCAGTGAAACAGCCCATTTGCGGGCGTGATAACAAGGCTGCTGTGCGTCTTGGTGCAATACTCCTTGTCCGTTTTGCGAACCAGTTCGCCGGGGTGGTAGGTTTCGAGATACTGCATTACGCTGATGCGCCTTGCCGCTTCGATGTTTTTCTGATATTTACCCATGATAACCTCCGATTTTTGAAATTAAAAAAGCACCTTGCCTGTGGACAGGTAAGATACTTATAAGAGCCGATATTCTCTTTTTCAGTTGGCTGTTTCTTCAGCCAGCTGGAGAGGGGGTGTGGGGGAGAGGAACACTGGGTCGGTATTCTACTAAAATGGTACACTTCCCCCTTGTTGGCGATATTGACATTCTAAAATGAACGATTTATAATGAGAAAAACGGTGGGGCATAAAAGCCTCGAATCCACAGTAGCTTTTTTCATCGCCAAAATCGCACCAAATGAGTCTTTTTTGGCGATTTTCGTCGCCAGCTTTTTTTCTGGCGACGAACCTGGCGATTTAGTCTGATTTTCACTACGAAATCGGACTAAAAACTCCGTCATAATAACTAATGCCTCTTGCTCGTGCGCCGATGCTATTTGTCACTGTTGCACAAGGAAAACGGGATTTTAAGATTTTCGTGATTCTCATAACCGCTTGAGTGGGGGTTCGAATCCCTCACGGCCCACCAAAAAGAACGCAGCTATGCTATTTTACTACAAAATGGCATAGCTGCGATTCTTTATTTTCCGTACAATTCACGGCTCAACTGATTGCGTATCGACTCCCGGCGCTTTTTGCATTGCTGCATAAATGCCATGTACTCGGGGCTGCATCAATATAACGGTCGTTGCTTTCTTTGGTGGCTGTGTGCTGATAGCCGAAGTCCCTAAAAACCAGAGGATGGCTATATTGTCAGCTTTCCCGATACCGAAAATACGCAGGCGCTTATTAACGACTACAAAGCGCGTCTGCGTGATTTAGAAAACAATATCTGGCAGCACTAAACTGCCATGAACTCTAAGGCGGGCTTCGGCCCGCCTTTTCTTTATGCAAAATCATTCTTGTTTCTTCCTTTCTCCCGGTTTCGTTGTGATGAGCTGATAGACATCACTATCCTTGGGTTCCAGATTGGAGAATGGTATCATGCTGTTGCCCATCTTGATGATGCCGTGTCCCTCGCTGGCGTTGCGCAGAAATGAGTGAAGCCGATGTTAATAGCCTTTTGCCAGGGTACCATATTGACCAGCTTAGAGAGGTATGGGGGAAGCCTGATACCAGTGAAAACAGCACTGCATGTTGGAAACTTGGGAATGACACTACTCTCGTTGTAAGTTATAAAAATAATGGTATAGTTGCGATTTGTGGACTTAAAGACGATAGCGGTGCCTCCATAGGAGAATAACAAATTCCAGTTTGATAGCCCGGCTGATTTTTCGAAATAGTTATTTGAAAAAGTCGGAGCCGGCCCATCAACCAGTTATGTACGAAAATAAAACGAATATATATTTTGATCCTGCACAGAATCGTGCAGGGTGTTTTTGTTGATATGTTCTGAAAAATGCTATCTGCGTGGCATGGCTACTTGATGTATGTCAAGTGCAATGAAATAAAAATAGTGATTGTGGAAAAAAATCAAGAGAACGTACTCTTATAGTATAGAGCAGCAACGCTCATACAAGGATGGCAAGTGTACCAGTGTTTTTGTACATTTCCCTTATGAATTTGCCCCTTGTACAATGAAAGAACAAGGAGGCGTTCGAAATGACAGACTATATTGGAAATTACAAGAATCGACCGCGTAGGGTGGTGTTTTATGGTCGTGTTTCAACAGAACATGGGGAACAGCTATCTGCGCTGGGAAATCAGATGGAATGGTATACAGACCTTGCATTGCGCAATCCCAACTGGACCGTTGTAGCGCAGTACATAGACGAAGGCATAACCGGTACCCAAATGAAGAAACGTCCATCATTTATGCGGATGATAGAGCACGCAAAGGAACACCGCTTTGACTTGATTGTCACCCGTGAATTGTCGAGGTTTGCGCGTAACACGGTGGATGCGTTGAATGCTACGCGAGAACTGAAGCAATACGGCGTGGAAGTCTATTTTGTAAATGATGGCATCTGGACAATGGATGGCGATGGAGAAGTTCGCTTGACCATTATGGCGAGCATTGCCCAAGATGAAAGCCGCAAGACCAGTGAGCGCGTAAAAGCCGGACAGAAGATGAGCCGTGAGAAAGGTGTACTCTATGGCAGCGGTAATATTATCGGCTATGACCGTGTGGATGGAACTTATGTAATCAATAAGGAACAGGCGGAAACGGTACGCAGAATCTTTAATCTGTACGCCGAGGGGCACGGAGAAACGACTGTTGCCAAAATGCTTATAGAAGAAAACCGTAAGGATGGCGGCGGTGGCCTGAGCTGGACGGCCAGCAAAGTGTCACGAGTACTCCGCAAGCCCACTTACAAGGGCTATATGACCTATAATAAATCCCATATTGATGACTTCCTCAGCCATAACCGCATCAATCACAGCGAGGAGGACTTTGTTCTTGTAAAGGGAGACTTTGAGCCAATCGTCTCAGAGGAGCTATGGGAAACCTGCAATCAGATCCGCAGCAAGCGTGCTGCTTTTGTAAAAGGAAAAGATGGTCGTGCCCATAAGTTTGGCGTGTCCTTCCCGCAGAATAAATGGACGAAAATTCTGTTTTGCGATTGTGGGATGCGATTCCAAATCGAAGGCTACGATAAAACGGCCAACGGTGGGAAAAATATGCGGCTCATCTGTGCACGCTCGAAAATGTTCAAAAAGAAAGATGCCGTCAGAGCGCTGAATGGCGTTCCTTGTCCTGCACCATACGCATCTGAATGGAAGCTGGAATTGATGGCAAGGGAAGTGTTCCGTACAGTTTGGAAAGAAAATGCTGAGGATATACTGGGTCTTTTGCGGATGTTGGATGCAAATCTGAACACTACCGGCACACCGAATGATGGAAACCAGCTGGAGAACAAGCTCTCTGCGCTGAATGAGGAATTGGACGATCTTGTCAGCCAGCGGGCAAGCCGAAGCATAACTATGGATGATTTCTTAAGCAGAAGTACGGAAATCAACAATGAGATTATAAATGTCGAAGGCTTACTGCAAAGTTCCATACAGGAACAGCGTCCTAAAGCAAGGTTAGATATGCACAGCATCGAGGCTGCACTCAGCGATGATGCCTCTTTTCCGGATGGTAAAATAGAGCCGGGCTTTCTGGACAGGTATGCCAACCGGATTGTAAAAAGCAATAACCGCTACATTTGGATGTTGCAGTTGATGAATGTGCAGCAGATCATGCCTATCCAATCGGAAAGGCAGCCGATAGCGATGGTTACCTATAAAAGTGGCGTTCCCTATGATATTGAGCAAGAGCAAATCGGCAAGCAGGATAAAGAAAGTGCTGGACCCGATTGCGCGACAATATGTCGTCCACAGGATTTCTTTTTGAACATGGGCCGAACCAAAAGAAAGCGTAAGTTGGTGGAATGGCTGGAAAGCTGTCAAGAAAATCAGGTAAGCGTGCTGGATGAAAAGATACCACTTTTGAGTTTTGCGGTTGACTTTGTGACAGCCTATGAGTATCAGAAAGCGCGTGGGATTAAGATCCACCCCGGTTTGTGGAAAGATATGCGTGTGGATATATTTCTGGTAAAAAAAGAAAATTGAAAAAGTTGTGGAAAAAATCCGATTCGCTGTTCTCTTATGTATTAGGAGGTTCCAAACCTCCGAAAAAGTGAATAGCGTCCTCTGCTGTACCGCATTGGGGAAGTAGCGCCATGACTGGATTCCACGAGCGTGCCAAGATGCGAGAAAACATATCGCATGGCTGCAAAGCGATGCGAGGCAAAGCGCCGGGAAGGGTTGCCTGTCTGGAATTTGCAGAGGGAGAGAAACGCACAGCTATAACGACAGATCGTGCCGTGGAGGAAATACTTCCACGGCATTATTGTGTCGTTATGGAATGACGCTAGATTTGCTATTTGAATCAGTAAATGGTAATATTATAATTCGGATGAGGAATAGACCGTGATGGCAACTATTCGGGAATTCCGAATGGTTCAAACAGATGACATCTGACAGGTTCATCGAAGGGAAATTATCGCAATTTGTGGCTTATTGCGCCTTTCGAGTTTTATCTGCATATATTTTTGAAGATTATATGCAGAAAGCAGGATTCCATGTGGCAAAATTTAATCATCGTCATAGCAGATGAGGTGTCTGCGATGATAGATCATGCTATGAAAGAAATCCCTGCTGCGGCGCTTTTGTACTATTATATATAGGGTAGGGAAATTTCCAACTTGCTATTTGTATCGATAAATGGTACTATATGACTATACTAATGTCATTTGAATGGTTAGAAATAAATGACTTCTGAAGGAGGCTTTGGCGAAATGGGAAGATTCGTGAATCCGGATAATAGTGCGTTTCAAGTTGCACTGAATTCAAAAATTTATATGGATAAAACGGGTCTGCTGGAATATACCAACAGCGTTCTTGATACACCAGAAGCATATATCTGCAATAGCCGCCCCCGGAGATTTGGTAAGTCCTATACGGCTAATATGCTGGCAGCCTATTACAGCAAAGGCTGCGATTCAGAAAAGATGTTCGATGGGCTTACAATCGGCAAGAGTAGCGACTTCAAAAAGCATCTCAACAAGTATGATGTGATCCATATAGATGTACAATGGTTTTTGTCCAGTTGTGCAGACATCAAAAGTATTATATCCTACATTACGCAATCGGTTTTGGAGGAACTAAAAGAGTACTACCCTGAAGTTCTTCCTAACGAAGTGTTGACATTGGCGGACGCTTTGTCGCGCATCAGAAACTCGACCGGTCAGAAATTTATTGTGATTATTGATGAATGGGATATTCTGATCCGAGATGAAGCAACCAATAAGGCTGTTCAAGAAGAATATATCTATTTCCTGAGAGGCTTATTCAAAGGTACAGAGCCGACAAAATACATTCAGCTTGCATACCTCACCGGCATTCTGCCAATCAAAAAGGAAAAAACGCAGTCGGCCTTGAATAACTTCGATGAGTTTACCATGGTCAGTGCCGGCACGTTGGCACCTTTCATTGGCTTTACGGAAGAAGAAGTTAAGAATCTTTGCGAGGAGTACCACAAAGACTTTGACAAGGTAAAAAAGTGGTACGATGGTTACTTGCTGCGGGATTACCAAGTTTATAATCCCAGAGCTGTTGTCAGCGTTATGCTGAAGGGAGAGTTTAAGAGCTACTGGTCGGAAACGGCTTCCTATGAAGCAATCGTTCCCCTTATCAACATGAACTATGATGGGCTGAAAACGGCAATCATTGAAATGCTTTCCGGTGGGGAAGTTAAAGTAAACACGGCTACCTTCAAGAACGATACCGTTAATATCCAAAGCAAAGATGATGTTTTGACATATATGATCCATCTTGGCTACTTGGGATATGACCAGAACCGAAAAACAGCGTTCGTTCCGAATGAGGAAATCCGGCAGGAATTGACACTTGCGGTGGAAAGCAAGCATTGGAATGAGATGTTGCTGTTCCAGCAGGAGTCTGAGAAGTTGCTGGATGCGACATTGGATATGGATGGCGATGCAGTAGCCACTCAGGTTGAGAAAATCCATGATGACTATGTTTCTGCCATCCAGTACAACAATGAAAACTCCTTGAGCAGCGTCTTGGCGATTGCATACCTGAGCGCTATGCAATATTACTTTAAGCCGGTTCGAGAGCTGCCCACAGGCAGGGGCTTCGCAGACTTCGTTTTCGTACCAAAACCGGAGTACCGAAATGACTATCCGGCGCTTGTTGTGGAGTTGAAGTGGAACCAAACGGCGGAGACTGCGATGCAGCAGATTAAGGAAAAGAAATATCCGGATTCGCTGCGTGGCTATACAGGAAATCTTCTCTTGGTAGCTATCAACTATGACAAGAAAACGAAGAAACATCAGTGCCTTATTGAAAAAGTAGTATAAAGATCATGCCGTGGAAGGAACCTTCTTCCACGGCTTTTCTATACCATGATTGAGTCATTGACTTGTACATTTTGAAAATACTGAATGCAGTATTATACTGATGGGGAAGGAGGGAAAACCGATGCAATATGATAAAGCAGACCAGCAAAACTGCCCGCGCAGAGTCGTGTTCTATGGGCGCGTGTCCACGGAACTTGAGGCGCAAATATCAGCACTGAAAAATCAAATGAACTGGTATCTGGAGCTTGCAGAACATCATCCGAATTGGACGGTGGTTGGGCAATACGCCGATGAAGGAATCTCAGGTACTGGCATGAAAACCCGACCTTCTTTTATGAAGATGCTGCGAGATGCCCGGAAAAAAAGTTTGACCTAATCGTGACCCGCGAGGTTTCCCGTTTTGCCCGAAACACGGTGGATACTTTAGTTACGACCCGTGAGCTGAAACAGTACGGCGTTGAAGTGTACTTCGTCAATGATGACATCTGGACGATGCGTGGCGATGGAGAAGTTCGCCTGACCATTATGGCAAGCCTTGCGCAAGATGAAAGCCGTAAAATGAGTGAACGCACCAAGGCGGGCATTCAGACGTCACAGAAAAAAGGCACCTATGTTGCGGGACCGACACCGTTTGGATATAAGCGTGATAAAAAGGCTCATACGCTTGTGGTGCAGGAAAGTCAGGCAGAGACTGTCAGAAAAATTTTTGCTTGGTATGCTGATGGCATAAATGGCACCGAGATAGCCCAGACACTAACGCAAGAAGGCGCACCGAATAAATCTGGAATGCCACAATGGAGCGCGCGTCAGGTTCTCTCAATCACCAAGAATACGATTTATAAAGGGTATTTGACATACAACAAATCGCATATTGATGATTTCCTCAGCCATAAAAGCATCAAGAACAGCGAACAGGATTACATTCTGGTGAAAGGCAGTTTTGAGCCAATCATTTCAGAGGAACTATGGGATAAATGTCAGCGCCGCAGACATGCATGGCAGTCGTACAAAGACGGCAATATAACGCAGGCTTACTTGTATGGAAAGAGCGAACACGCCGACAAATGGGCTTGCCGCCTGTTTTGTGGCTGCGGAGCCAGAATGCGGGCGTTCCGCGCAGAGAAAGGCATTGTTCGATATATCTGTTATCAGCGGTCGCTGAGGAATGTAGCCCCCAAATGCAGCGCCCCCAATGTGCAAGCATGGAAGCTCGAATTGATGGCGCGAGAAATTTACAAAAACGTTTGGCAGGATCACCGGCAGGATATTTTAGAAGAATACCAGCAGGAACAAGAAAACGGAGCTGCCAATAGTGAAAAGGTAGAGGAAGCACTCAGCTGGCAAGAGTCGTTCCCAAACGATGAAATCAGCCGGGAATTTCTGGACAGATTTGTGCCGAGAATCTTCTCCATCGATGGACAGAAATTCATCTGGGAACTAAATCTATTTCAAGAGTCATGCACTGTTCAATGCAATGTGCGCGGAACGTACAATTACCATTCGATTTCGGCGGAAAAAATCATGCCGGGAAAAACAAAAGCGAAGAAAGGGGATGGGGCCGTCAATAGGATACTTGAGGATGCAAACAGTACGCGCTTTTGGGTACATACCTATGATGACGACCCAATAAGCAGGCTGCTATTAAAAATCCGAGAGCGTAAAAATGTTGCATAATATGCACAAAACGCTCGCGTAAATAGCTAAAATGAAGCGCATCACCCGTAAAAAGGTGGTGCGCTTCTTGTTTTTAGTACAAAATTGATATGCTAAGGGGGAAAGTGTATCATTTTTCGGGGCAAGCTATCGCGTTTGTTTCCCCCCACACCCCTTTTCAGCCAGCTGAAAAAGAGAATATCCGTATCCTTAGCGGTGGCTTCAACGCAGCCGTTTTGTTTATACCAAACCGCATACTTTCCGGCAGGGGCAGATACTCCGGCAGGCAAGTTCTCTGCCTGTTGTCACTCTACCGTTTCCCTCCGGTTACAGCCGGGAGGAAGCGTCCCCTCACTCTTCTTCTGCAGGAATCTGCCCGTTGGCCATCGCCAGCATAGTTTCTGCTGCATCGGGAGAAAATGTTCCCGCGCTGAAAAGCACCGCCGCACGCAGCGGGGAATCCGCGCTGGACATAACCATCATTTTGAATGTGGGGTTGTTGTAGTCCACTTTTCCGTCGAAATTTTTAGCCATCGAAGTCTCGATTTCCCGGAAACGCTGCATCATAAGCGGCGAGGAATCTTTCATTTCCATCACAGAGTTCTCCATCGTAAAAAGCCCCTGTCGCAGCGGCGGGCCATTTTGAACAGGACCGCCGTACAAAGCCTCAAACTCCGCATCCGACGGTAGACCCTGCAGGGTCTCGTACCAGCTGCCATGCTGCCATTCCGGGACAGCCGGACTTGCACCTTTTACCTCCATTGTACCGTGCAGCCGGATGTCCACAGACGATGCACCTACAAGAATTCCGTAGTGACCAGCCGGGACTTTCCAGCTGCCATCATTCCAGACAGCAAAACTGCGGTAATGGAGTGTAAAGGTAAGTGCTTTCCGCTACCCCGGTTTGAGAGAAACTCTGGCAAAGTCTTTCAGCTCTTTAGCCGGGCGGTACAGGCCATTCTGCGGCGGGGCAATATACAGCTGTACAATCTCGGCTCCGGCAGTTTTACCGGTATTGGTCACGGTCACGGTGACCGTATTGCCCGCGATTTGCAGATCCGTGTAGGTAAACTGCGTGTAACTCAGGCCGTACCCGAAAGGAAAACGGACAGCCTTTCCAGCCTTATCGTAATAGCGATAGCCGACATACAGACCCTCCTTATAGCGGGTAACCTTTTTGCCAAAGGTGTCGCGGCTGGGTACGTCGCCGTAGCACAGCGGCCAGGTTTCGGTCAGTTTACCGCAGGGGGCAACCCTGCCAAGCAGTAGATTGGCCGCTGCCCTGCCGCCTGCCTGCCCGGGCAGGCCCATATACAGCACAGCCTTAACCTTGTCCAGCCACGGCGTTTCAACGGCACAGCCGCAGAACAGCACCACCACCGTGTTGGGATTGGCCGCCGCTACCGCATCAATCAAGCGGCAATGTCCCTCCGGCATGGCCATCGTTTCACGGTCAAAGCCCTCCGATTCATAAATATCCGGTAGACCCGTGCAAACCACAGCAGTTTTCGTCTGCTTTGCGGCGGAAACGGCCGCTGCAAGGGATGCCTCGGTCACAGTGCCCTTTTCATCGCAGCCAGCAATAAACGGCACATCGGGCAGTGCATCACAGAGCGTCGTCAATCTGGTAGGGTTGATATGACTGGACCCGGCTCCCTGATACCGCATGGTGCGTGCCATCTCACCGATAAGCACAATATCTTTTTCTGCCAGCGGCAAAATGGCATCCTCGTTTTTCAGCAATACTGCGCCCTGCTCGGCAATTTTCTGTGCCAGCGCATCATGGGCGTCCTGGTCAAAAGGTTTCCCCTTGGGGCGACTCTTTCCTCGCAGCGCCAATGTCAGCACGCGGGCCGCACAGGCATCCACTTCGGCTTCGCGCAGGGAGCCGTTCCGCACGGCCTCGGCAACCCAATCTTCCATGTAGGTACTGCCGCCCGGCATGCTCAAATCACAGCCTGCCCGCATAGCCTTGACCCGGTCGCAAAGTGCGCCCCAATCGGTGACAACAAGCCCCTCAAATCCCCAATCGCGGCGCAGCACCTCAGTCAGCAGCCAGGTATTATCGCTGGAATGTACATCGTTGACACGCGGATAGCTGCACATCACGGTTTCCGGCTGTGCGTCTTTTACAACCGCCTCAAACGCTGGCAAATACAGTTCCCGCAATGTCCTCTCATCGACCTGACTATTCCCGTTGAAGCGCTTGTATTCCTGATTGTTCGCGACGAAATGCTTCAGGCTGGTGCCTGCGCCGCTGCCCTGCACGCCCTGCACCCAGGCCGTGCCCATTGCGCCCGCCACGCAGGGGTCCTCCGAGAAATACTCGAAGTTGCGGCCGCAGAGAGGGTTGCGCTTGATGTTGACGCCGGGGCCAAGTACAACATCCACGCCATAGGAAAGCCCCTCCTCGCCGATGGCGCGTCCCTCGGCCTTCAGCAGTGCCGTATCCCATGTGGCACCGCCGGTTACAGCGGTGGGAAAGCAGGTGGCCGGCTCCGACATATTGATACCCAGCATATCACTTGTATTTTTCTGGCAGCGGATCCCATGAGGGCCGTCGCTCATCGAGATTGCCGGGATACCGTATCGTTCTATCGCCTTGCTGTGCCAGAAATCGGCGCCATTGCAAAGGCCGATTTTTTCTTTCAGCGTCATTTTTTTCAGGATTTCCGATACTCTTTTGTCCACTTCTGTTTCTCCTTTTCCTGATGATGCACGGTTGTTTCAACTTGTTTCTTTAAGAAGATACTGATACAGCGTTCCCCATAAGGCGAGGAGAACAAACGCAATGAGAAAGCCGGCCCGATAGCTGCCGGTACGGTCATAGATGACGCCCCACAAAGGTGTTCCGACAGAATTGCCCAGACCGCTCACCGCGGACAGAATCCCCCACACTGCAGCAAATTCCGTGACAGTATATACCTTGCCTGCAGACAGAAGCGGTGTCAGCGCTACCAGAGAGCTGTTTACAGCAAACAGTACCACTGTTACCGTAAGCAGCGAGGGGATGCCCATATATAGCAGTGCCAGCGTGATAAAATCCACCGCAAGCGGCAGCCGTATGCCGCGCCGCAGACCTTTATGCTCAAAATGTACGCCCAGCAACAGCTTGATTACAACCAAAAGCAGGCAGAACGTGCTGATGACCCGTCCGGCCTCTATAGCTGTATAGTTGTGATCCACAAGGTACGCCTGTATATGCGGAAAAAATCCATTGATAAGGCTCAGGGAAAAGTTGGCTGTGCATAGAAGCCAGAACCGCTTCTGGCGTATCAGTTTGTACGGCCCCGCATCCGGCAGCACAGCATCCGGCAGAGAATTTTCCGCCTCTGCGTCACACGGCGTGATACCTGCATCCTGCGGGAATCCGCGGACAAGCAGCGTACACAGCAGCATAAAGGTAAACCACAGCGCGCTGCAAAACAGATACCCCGCCCGGAACGTGAACCTTTGCACCAATGGCGGAACCAGTATTCCCCACAGCATACCGCCGACTCCGGTACCGGCCATAACAATCGAGCAGGCAATGGACTTTTTCTCTTTGAACCAGCTGTTCAGCAGTACGGAAGCGATATAGCTTGTGCAGGGGCAGTAAACAAATCCCCCCAATAAAAATGCCAGATAAAACTGCGGTAGGTTTTTGCAAAAACAAAGCGCCCCCAAGGAGGCCGTGCCCCATACTCCGCCAAACAAGATCATCTGACGAAGCCCTGCGCGTGACGAAATTGTCCCCATAAACGGGGAAAGTATCAGGTTGGGAATCATCAGAATTATACTGCTGAAAGCGAACGCACCACGGGAAAATCCAAAATTTTCAACAACAGGCAGCAGCATCAGGTTGATGGCAGACGTAATCAGGGAATAGGTTATCATCAGTAAAAACGCCCCAAGAAAGTGGCGCAGATACAAGTGCCTTTTCATGCTTCATCAGCCTTTTTGAGGTTTTTTCCTGCAATAAGGGAAACTGCCAGCACACAGTAGCCGACTACGCATACCACAAAGCTCGGCCTGCCCGGCTGCCAGTCGCAGAGCTGGACAATTTTTGTGACAACAAAGGAAGAAATGAAGCCGCCGACGCTGCCGAACACATTCAGGTACGAGGCTGCTTCGCTGCGGGCATAGCCGGGAACCGCCAGCCCCACGAAAATTTGCAGGGCGGGCATATTGATACCAAACCCGATACCAACAATCACGGCACCGATGCCCATAACCCAGATGTTGGGGCAAATTGTCAGCACAGCATAGCCAAGGGCCAAAGCCACATACGCAAAGGTAAGTGCATTCACGCCCCAGGATTTTATACGCTTATACAGATAACCGCCCAGCACACCGCCGCCTGTAACAACAGACAAAATGATGGCAGCCGTATCTGCCCCACCAAAATTGCTGGTGCGCACAACATTGGAGGTTTGCAGCACCGATACATAGAAAAATACCATGTGCAGCAGATAATACACGCACCATTTCCCGCTGGCTCTCATAATTTCTGCCGGGCTGAGTTTTTTCTCGTTGGTCCGGCGTTCCTGACGCGGCGGCTCCGGAAGAAAAAAGACCACCGCCAGCAGGCTGGGCAGCAACAAGACGTAAATCATAAACGTTGCACGCCATCCGAGCGCACTGCAGGCATAGCCGCCCAACATCTGGAACACAACTGCGCCGATGTTTGTGGAAACCGCATTCATGCTTGTCTGACGGTAAATATCCTCGCCGTCAAAATTTGCCATAACCATAGGCATCATCAGCGGGGAGATAATGCCATATCCCATACCAAAAAGCGCACGCCAGAGAAGCATCAGTGCGAACGAATTGGTAAATGCCGGTGCAATACCGCACACAAGGGAAATCACCATGCCCAATGTGGCAAGGGTGCGGTAAGAGATTTTCCGTCCCACGATTTTCCCGCACAGCAGCGTACAGGGAATACCCAAAAAAGACGGCAGCGTGCTGAGCATACCGATCAGTGCCGGTGAAACCTCCGGGAATGCCTGGCTCATGTTCGCCAGAGCCGGGCTTACCGCGCTGGAAGAAAGCTGCACAAAGGCCAGTGCCAACAGCGAAACGGAGGCTGCTTTCTGTTGCGAGAGCCCCTTTCGTAAAGTAGTCATTGTCGAGTATCCTCCCTAACCTAATAAGAAAAAGGGAAAACGCTGAAATGTCAGGCGTTTTCCCTTTCGTTTGCATAATCAACTGCAGCTGGAATCGTTCAAATAGCAAGCCACCAGATGGCCGCCGCCAATGTCCTTTAACTTGGGCATCGTTGTTTTGCAGCATTCCTTTGCATAGCGGCATCGAGGATGGAACGGGCAGCCTGTGGGTGCATGAATCGGGCTGGGGACTTCGCCCTCCAGCAGGATGCGCTGGCGTTTCTGCTCCTCGTAATACGCAGTGGTAGGCACTGCGGAAAGAAGCGCCTTTGTATAGGGATGCACGGGATTGGAGTAAATTTCCCCCGCATCCATAATTTCAACAATGTGCCCCAGATACATAACACCTATAACATCCGCGATATAACGTACAACCGCAAGGTCATGGGCAATGAAAATATAGGTGAGGCCCAGCTTTTTCTGCAGCGATTTGAACAGGTTGATAACCTGCGCCTGAATCGAAACATCCAAAGCGGAAACCGACTCATCGCAGACAATCAGTTCCGGGTTGCAGGCAAGCGCGCGGGCAATACCTAAGCGCTGCCGCTGGCCGCCGCTCATTTCGTGGGGATAGCGCTCCCCCATTTCGGGGATCATCTCCACGATGGACAGCAGCTCGTTGACTCTGTTGTCGATTTCCTCGCGGGTGTGCGGCTTTCTATCTGTCACGATGGCCTCTTTGATAATCGAGTAGGCAGATTGGCGCGGGTCCAGAGAGCCGTACGGGTCCTGGAAAATCAGCTGAATTTCACGCCGGATCGGGGCCAGCTCACTTTTGGAAGCGCGGCTGATGTCCTTGCCTTTGTAATAGATGTGGCCATCTGTGGGGGTATTGATGCGCAGCACGCATTTGCCCGTCGTGGTTTTACCGCAGCCGGATTCGCCGACAAGGCCAAATGTTTTGCCACGCTCCACTTCAAAACTGACATCATCAACCGCCTTGACACAGGAGGTAACTTTTCCGAACAAGGTCTTTTCCACCGGAAAATACATTTTCAGGTTTTCAACTTTGACCAGAATATCTTTTTCGACCATTCAAAAGACCCCCTTTCCCTGCAGATGGCAGGACGAGAAATGACCCTCCTGCCCGGTCGGCTTCAGCGCCGGATGCTTCTTTGCCTTGCATTCCTCGGTTGCATAAGGGCAGCGCGGATAGAACGAGCAATATTCCGGCACCTTGGCTAGGTTGGGCGGTGTTCCCTCAATAGGAATCAGATCTTCGTTTTTATCGCCATCCAGCTTGGGAACCGATGCCAGCAGCCCCAGTGTGTAGGGATGTTGCGGGTTTGTCAGCAGCTGTTCGGTCGTACCGGACTCCACAATGCGGCCGGCATACATAACATAGATCCGGTCAGCATAGCGAGTAACAAGGCCCAGATTGTGCGTGACCACGATAATCGAAGTGCCGCGGTCATGGACCAGCGACATCAGCAATTCCATAACCTGCGCCTGCGTGGTAACATCCAGCGCGGTCGTCGGTTCATCCGCCACAATCAGTTTGGAGTTGCAGGCGACAGCAATCGCAATCATCACGCGCTGGCGCATACCGCCGGACATCTCGAACGGGTAGTTCTTCATGCGGGCGGCAGGTTCCGGAATACCGACAGCCGCCAGTGCTTCGATGCCTTTCTGCCAAGCTTCCTGCTTGGTCATTTTGCGGTGTGCCCGCAGAACCTCTGTAAGCTGATTGCCCACGGTATAAACCGGATTCAGGCTGGTCATGGGCTCCTGGAAGATCATCGAAATGCCATTGCCACGGATATTGCGCATCTGCTTCTGGTTATAGGTAAGCAGATTTTCGCCGTTGAACCATACCTCACCGCCCAGAATTTTTCCGGGAGGAGATTGAATCAACTGCATGACAGACAGCTGCGTAACCGATTTACCTGAGCCGGATTCGCCGACAACGGCAACCACTTCGTGCTCGTTGACATGAAAGCTGACATCATTTACAGACTTCACTTCGCCCGCATCGGTAAAAAAGGAGGTGCGAAGATTCTTCACATCCAGCAGAACTTTTTGTTCCATTACAGTTTCCCCCTCAGTCTCGGATCCAATGCGTCACGCAATGCATCGCCCACAATGTTGAACGCGATAACCACCAGCATAATGCAGATGCCGGGCAGAATGGCAATCAGCGGCTGGTTGAACAGATACTTGTAGCCTTCGGATACCATGACGCCCCAGGCAGGTGTCGGCGGTACAATGCCAACGCCCAGATAACTCAGGGTAGCTTCCAGCATAACGGCCGTGCCAAGGTTCATCGTAAAAATGACAATCAGCGAGGCAAAGCAGTTCGGCAGCAGGTGCTTAAACATGATAATGCTCTGCTTCTGGCCGATCAGGTTGGCAGCCACCACATAGTCGTTTTCACGCAGGCTGACTACCAGACCATTTACCATACGGATGTAGCTGGGCATAATCGATACACCGATTACAACGCTGATGCCCAGCAGATTGCCGCTGACAATGCTGGAAAGCACCATAGTGAAAATCAGCGGCGGAATAGCGATCATGGCGTCCGTCAGACGCATGATGACGGTGTCGATCCAACCGCCGAAGTAGCCGGAAATCAAACCCAGCGTTGTACCGACCAGCGCTGCCCAGATACTGGACAGCAGGCCCGTGATCAGTGAGACACGCGCGCCGTACAGCAGGCGGGTCAATGTATCGCGCCCCAGCATGTCTGTGCCGAGCAGATGTTTTGACGAGGGGCCCTGCAGCATGGAGAGCAGGTCCTGCTCATACGGAGTGAACGGGGTAAGAATCGGGGCAAACAAGGCGCAGAATACAAACAGAACAATCAATCCGAAGCATAGCTTGGTAACCCAACCGCGGCTGAAGAATACCCGAAAGAATTGACGAAGGTTCTTTTGCATTTTATTTTGTGTTTTCGCCATTTTCTTACCTCCAAGACTTACGGATGCGGGGATCTACCACGCCATACAGCAAATCAATCAAGAAGTTGACGGCGACAGTGACCAACGAAATCATAAATACACAGCCCTGCACAACCATATAGTCGCGGCCGTTTACTGCACTGACCAGCAAAGTACCGATACCCGCGATATTGAAAACCTGCTCCACCATCAACGAGCCGCCGACAACCACGCGAACCTGCATGCCGATAGTTGTAATAACCGGAATCAACGCATTTTTTAAGGCATGCTTGTAGATAACGCTGCGTTCTGCGAGGCCGTCCGCACGGGCGGTGCGGATATAGTCCTGGTTGACGACTTCCAGCATGTTGGAACGTGTCTGTCTTGCGACAGAAGCCAGCAGGCTGAACGACAGAATCAGGATCGGCATTATACCGTAATAAACATACTGACCGAAATTTTCGCTGGGGGCCACATAGCCGGAAAGCGGCAGCCAGCCCAGTTTCATGCCAAAGAACCAGATGCCGACAATGCCAAGCCAGAACTGCGGAGCGCCCAGACCAATGGTTGAAATAAAAGTTATCAGGTTGTCCACAAACTTGCCGCGGTGTATGGCACTTATGATGCCAGCCAATATGCCCAGTATACTGGAAATGATAAGCGCAGGCAGACCGATGGATACGGTGCGCGGCAAACGCTCGGCCAGGCAGCTCAGAACAGGTCTGCTATAAGCGATGGAATCACCCAGATCACCATGCAGCATCCCTTTCATCCACAAAAAATATTGCTCGACAACAGGTTTGTTCAGATTGTATTTTTCACGAAAATTTTCTACGTCAGTTTCGGATGCTTCCGACCCAAGCGCCAGAACCGCAGGGTCACCGGGCAGCATATGAACCAGCGAGAAAGAGAAGATGGAGATGAGCAATATGACCACAAGGGAAATTCCCAAGCGCTTTATAACAAATTTGCCCATGATGATTTCACCGCCTCGTCAGTGTGTAATTGTAAAAAATCAGGGCAGGGCGGCCCAGAACGGACGCGTCCTGCCCTGTTGGCTGTGCTTAACTGCTTACTCTACAGGAATTGGATTTACGGTTTATGCCTCTTTCCAGACAAGGTGCCAATCAGCATGCTTGGATTGGCTGGCATTGATGTCGCCGCCATGAACCTTCGGGTTGATAACTGCAGTGCCGTAGATGATGGAAACGGGGTACAGCTCCACATTCTGCTGGAACAGGATGTCAACGACTTCGCTCATATCCTTCTTCAGGGTAGCTTCGTCGGAGGAGATAGCCTCGGAAATCAGGGCAACGGATTTATCATCGTGCAGGAAAGTCTCGCTGCCGAAACGTGCGCCGGGAATCATGTTGGCTGCAATCTGAGAATACTGGCCGTTGCTCAGGCCCATAGGATGATAGAGGATGCCGTCCCACTCGCCAAGGTAGTTGGCGTAGTTGGCAACTTCAATCTGGTTCAGGGTAACATTGATGCCGATTTCGCCAAGCTCAGCCTGAATAATCTGGCAGACGCTCTTTGCAAAATCGCCGACCTGGAAGTTGATGGTCAGGTCAAAGCCGTCGGCATAGCCAGCCTCGGCCAGCAGGGATTTTGCCTTTTCAACATCGTAGCCGTAGCCCTCGATGTCAGAATATTCGCCGGAAGTGGAAACCGCCCACTGGGTGGAGGAAGTACCATACTTGCCGCCGCTGAGCAGAGCCGCATTGATGGAATCGGTGTCAACTGCCAGTGCGATGGCCTGACGGACGCGAACATCGGTCAGAGGGCCGTCGGCCTTGCTGTTGAAGCAGAGGGTGTGGCCGCTGTCAGGAATGCTGGAGTTGGTGATGGTGTAGCCGCTGGCCTCCATAGAGTCGGCCGTAACAGCATCGCCGGTCAGATACATGATGTCCAGATCGCCGACTTCCATGGCAGCCTGCTGTGTGGCAGTGGAGGCGTAGATTTTGAAGTTGACGGAATCCAGATAGGGCTTGCCCTGCCAGTAATCGGCATAAGCTTCGGTGTAGATGCCCTCGCCATGAACCCACTTGGTAACCTTGAACGGGCCGGTGCCGACAGGCGTTTCATTGAAGCCATCGGGGCCAAGTTCTTCCACAGCCGTGGGGCTGCAGATAAAGCAGGTGCGGGCCAGACCGTAGTTGAACAGGGCGTCCCAGCTGCTCATGTGGACAACAACCGTCTTTTCGTCAACGACTTCCACATTGTCAACATAGCTGAAATACGAACCGGTCAGAACGCCGTTCTCCTTGTAATAGTCAAGGTTCCATTTAACTGCGTCTGCATCCAGCGGGGTGCCATCCTGGAAAGTGATGCCGTCCTTGACAACCATCGTGTAGGTCAATGCTTCGGGATCACCCTCAAAGGAATCCAGCAGATAGGGCTGCGGCGTGCCGGTGGAATCATACGCCAGCAAGGTTTCGTAGATGGCCGGGGCCACGGTGGTTTCGTTCGTGTTACGGACCATCCAGCCCTGCAGGGTGGTAGGATCATCGGTGATGGGGATGTTCAGTTCGCCGCCGGAAACCGGATCCGAACTGGTTGCTGCAGCTTCCGTGGTAGAGGAAGAAGCTGCCGTGCTCTCGGCTGCGCTGCCGGAAGCTGCCGTACCGGAGCCGCCGCAAGCTGCCAAGGAAGCACACATTGTGGCTGCCATCAGCAAGGATACTAACTTTTTCATGTCTTTTCTCCTTTTTTCGTGGTATATTTATTACGCACTACTCCAAGTGCGCAGATCCTTACATAAATCTCAGAAAGTCCGACGCATGGAAAGAATCTTCTTCTGTTCTTCCTCGCTCAGCCCGCCCATAGCATGCTGGGTGCTGAACACAACATCCTTTGCCGGCATATCATGGTTGCCGTACTTGAAAATGCCGTAGAGGGCAGCTTTTTCAAAAACGTGCATCGTCACAAAATTGAATCCCAGCTTGTTTACATCTTCCAGGTTTACGGCAGGCTTTCCGTCAATGCAGAGAACATCCGGCCACATCTTCATGCCATGGTCGCGCTCTGCAATGCGCTTGCCGTCCTCCAGGAACGTAAGGCCACCGCACATTGTCATGGGTGCGCCCAACTGCTTTGCCAGTTCGCAGCGGGTGATGGCCTCCTCCATACCGTAGGAGCCAGCTGCATGGGTGCGGGCGATGCAGATGCAATCCGTGCCCTCGCAGGCGGCCAACGCCGCTTTGATCTTTGCCAGCCATGCCTCCCGGCTGATGCAGACGGTCTCGGGATGAAGTTTGCCCTCGTTAGGCACATCCGGGTTCGCGTTGTAGAATTCATTGCGCTCAAAGCCGCGGATTCCTGTGGCATCTTCCAGTGTAAAACCGGCAGCACCGGCGCGGATTAGGCGCTTTACATTGCGGTAAACAACCGCCGGGCTTTCCGCATAGCCATCATCGAAATCGGCAATCAGGGGAATATCCACGGTATTAGTAATGGCCTCCACAACCGCGATGACTTCATCCAACGTACCGAAAGCCATGTCCGGCTGGCCGTCCATGCTGTAGGCAATCGCGCCGCCGCTGAGCATCAGGCAATTGTAACCGCTGAGTTCTGCCGCGCGGGCAGTCATTGCATCGTATACGCAGGGGGCAAAAACCATTTTTTCTTTTTCAAAAAGCTCTTTGGCTGTGATTTTCTTTTTCATTGTTTAGCCCTCCTGCTTCGGCTGATAGGCGCGATCGCCAAGGTCGCTCATATCAATGAACTTCTGTTCCATCGGCATCCACTTTTTCCAGTAGCTGAAGATAACATGATAGTCCATCAGGCTGCCGTCCTCTGCGCGGAGCATGCCGTCGAAATCATTGTTATCCGCATAAGTGGTGTCGTTGTTCTCGTAGTTTTTCACACCGAAATCCATATCGCCAAAGAAAGCGGCTTTCTCCATGAACGTGATGAACACAAGCTTGTAGCCCAGCTCATTCAGCACCGTGGCTGTCACTTCAGGGGCACCGTCAACTACGGTCAGGTTGTTCCAGATTTTGTCTCCGCTCACCTTTTCCGCAAAGAAAAGGGCATCTTTTTCACTGTGCAGGCAGGCAGCGCCGACAAGCTGTGCTCCGGCCTCCTGTGCTTTCAGGCAGCGCTGAACGGCCTCTTCCCTATCCGGCGCATAGCTGCGGGCCAGCACCATGCAGTTGGTATTTTCAGCGGCATGAACCGCAATCTCAATCTTCTTTGCAAAGACCTCCGGGCTGACCAGATTCAGCTCGGCCGAATCATCACCGCAGCCAAAAGCGCGGTCATCCAGCATGATTGCGGCGGCACCGGCTTTCACGATGCGCTCCAGATCATAGGGAATCATCGCAAGGTTATCACTGAAGCCTGCACGCACATCAATTACAAGAGGAATACTGCAGTTATCCTCCACCAATCGGGATACCGACCAGGTCAGATCCGTACTGCCCATAACACCTTCGTCCGGGATGCCATGAACGCTGTGTGCCAGCGCCGCCCAGCTGAACAGGGCACCTTTGCAGCCAAGTTTTTCCGCTGCGCGGGTAGAAATGCCATCAAATGTATCCGGCGCAACCAGCTGTTCTTGTGCCAATACGGATTGCAGGGTGGGGATGCTCATTTTAATAACTCCTCCTTCATCTTGGTTGAGATTTACGAAACAAGTGAACAGCAACGCAATTTGCTAAACCGATTTTATCTGAATCTCAAATTTTCAGGCGCAATTTACGGTTTCCGCTGCAGAAACCTGGTAAATTTTCTGTTTTACGTCAAAATATTCGTTCAAAACAAGTACGCAATCGATTTATTTAACTGAGTTCACTCTACCACACTTTTGCTGGCTTCGCAAGCCTTTTTCGTCAAAAGCCACTATTATCTACCATTTCAACAATCTAAAAGCGTCCAATTTGTTCAATCTGCAATTTTTTGTCTTAGAGAAGAATCCAAAATAGATAGATTTTTACGCAAACAATTGTATAAAAAGTCAATTTTCAAGGAGAAAGAGATATGGTACACTAAGCGTGCGACTACATCGATTGCGTATCCTGCATTTTCCCCTCTTTCTATGTCTCAGCTTTATTTTATGCGAATAGTGACAAAATGTTTATATTTTGCAAAACGTCTTTTAGCTTCGCAATGATTTGATGTATAATAGCTATAATCATACAAAGAAAGCGAGAGTCCTTCCTCATGACCATCTACGATATAGCCAAGCTTGCAAACTGCTCGGCCAGCACGGTGTCACGCGTTATCAATAACCGGGGCGGCGTAAGCAAAAAAAAGCGGGAGGAAATTGCAGCGCTTCTCCATAAGCACAACTATGTGCCGGATGAGAACGCCCGCAGCCTGGTTATGCAAACCAACCGAACCATTGGCATTTTGATGGACAATACCAGCTCCGAGCACATGTCAGAGGGTGTTCTGCGCATCGAGTACGAGTTGATGGCACATGGATATTTTTGCTTTATCAAATTGATTGAGCCAACAGAGGAAGGCATTACGGAAGGAATACAGAGCCTGCTTCGCCATCGGGTCGCCGGTGCGCTGTGCATGGGTATCGTATTTCGCGACAAAAAAGAGTATGTCTCCAAAGAAGCAGCCCATTATCTGGCTGACATTCCTCTGGTTATGGTCAACCACATGCAAAGTTTTCCGAACCCGAACATTTACACTGTTGGCACAGATGAACGTACTGGCTTTGAAAACAGCGTTAATCTTCTGGTGGAACGCGGGTGCCGCAATTTGGTACTTCTCCTGGACAAGAACCGCCGCAGTGCCCATATTATTCGCCGGGGCTTTGAGGCCGGGCTGCAGAACCATCCCGATGTAAAGGGATTGGTGTATGAAAACATTCCTGTTGAAATGGAAGCAGGTGCCCCCCTCTGCGAGCGGATTTTGCAGGATATGCCTGATGTGGACGGGATTATCGCCGCACGCACCACAATCGGCGCGGGTGTTCTGTATGCGTTGCAGGACAGGAACATCAAAGTGCCGGAAGACGTTATGATGATTTCGGAGGGCGGCGACAAATCCTGCAAATTCTGCCGTCCTGCCATGACAAATCTGGATACCATGCTGACGGTTTGCGCGACCTTATCTGCAAACACCATTCTGGATGTATTAAACGGACGATCCGTTGCCCATAATGTAACCCTGCAGCTGGAGCTTCACGAGCGGGCCTCCACCGCAAGGTGAATTTCAGCAGACGGACAAGGCACAGGTATAGTCTGTTGGTATCATAAATATTTGCGCTGAAGCCTACGCGCCCTGATTCCGGAGCCTTTCGCATCAGTTTAAAAGCGGCCGTCCACATGGACGGCCGCTTTTTGTATTATTGTGGTGTCGGGGCAGGATTTTTCTCACGGAATGATGAGGCAAAAAGTCGCGGTGCAAAGGTACATCGCAGCAAAACAGATGGTTATGAAACCGGAACGGGGAACGGCATCCGAACCGTTCCCTACCGATTGGTATTTGGCAGGCATGGCGCTCTCCTGCATCTCTCAGGGCACAAGCCCTTGTCCTTACCAGCGGCGTATAGCTTTCACAAAATTGACCACATCAAATGTCTTATTATACAATTTGGCGGGGTGTGGCCCTCCCCGCATTTCTTTTGGCCCTGTAGGCACATAGCAGTACATTCTCTGCTTCAAATGGTTTCTTGCCCTTATTATCAAATGCCTCAAAGCCCTCAAATAACGCACAACCTCTACGAGCAGTTGGCATTTACAAATAGCAGCTGCTCGTAGAGGTTGCTTTTTACAAGTAGCATTGTTAATAATGACAATGACATATTTGAAATCTATTTTTACGTCAGTAAACTGCGAACGCTGACGAGAAAATATTGAAACGCAATTTGATGACGGTGAATTGCACGAGGAAGCAGTTATTAAGAAATACTTAATAACTGCCGCCGACGGAAAAAGTACAATACCAAGCACTATAACTTGCAAGTCATTAACACAGATGACCTAAATAACTACGATTCTGCAATGGAGCGTCTGCGGAATGCCCGGTCAGACTATCGAAAATTCCGTGGATTCGGCGGAAAGATTGACACAATCCAAGGCCAAATTGAACAAGCAGAGCAAGAACTGTCCCATGCTGAAACTGAAAAAGCGCCTTTGGAACAAATAAATAGTGATGTCGAGGATTTTCAGCAAAAAGTATACGATTTTTGGGTACATTTTTGGGGCTAAATCAGGGCTCTTGAGGGTCACAAAAACAGGCATAGGAGTACGCAGCATGACGAAGAAAACATCGCCTGCTTACAGAGCAAGCAAAGAGGAAACTATTCCAATAAATTAACAAGGAGGCGTTCGAAATAAAAAACTAACCCGGCTGTTTTTCTTTGGGCAGCTTTTCTATGCATTCGCGTCTGAAATTTTTTGTGGAACCACTTGCTTTTTATATGCCCCGTATGATATATATTGGCATACATACCAATACATATCATACGGGGTGGTCCATTTGCGGAGAGACAGCAGTGAAACAAAGCAGAAAATTTTAACTGTTTGTGTCCGGCTTTTTTAGAGCAGAGGTACAAAAGTACCTCTGTAAGCCAAATTGTAGAGGAAGCAGGCGTGGCAAGAGGGAACTATTTGAATCTGTTCCCTACAAAGGATAAAATTCTACTGGAATTGGTCGGAACCATGTTCGACGGGCAGTTCGGCGTTGCCAAAAGTGTTGCCGACCGGAATCTGCCGCCGGTTTACGCTGACCGAGTTGAACGAAAACCTGCGTGAGATCTACCTGGAAGCCTATTCCCTGCCGGATACAGCGGAATATATCTACCTGCATACCACAGCGGAACTGAAGCAGATTTTCGGCGGGAATTTTCCCGGATATACCAACAGTGATTTTTATGAGATGGACATCGGCACAGCGGGGTTGATGCGGAGCTATATGGCCCGGAAATGCGACATCCACTTTCTGCTGGACCGCAAACTATGCCGCTTTTTAACCGCAGCCATGCGGGTATACCGGGTCCCGGAGAAGGAACAGCAGCAGGTACTTGCGTTTATTCAGGCGCTGGATATCCGGGCGATTGCGGCGGAGGTTATGGAAAAGCTGTTTGCCATGTTGGAAATCCGCACCAAGAAAAAGCAGTCTGTCTGATACCGGTTCCAGAGGTTTTGCAGAACCAAGAAACGTCTGCAACCAAACCTTTTTGGAGTCACATTGTGTGACCTCAAACCATTTTGCCAATAACGGCAAGGCGGGCGCGCTCATTCTATATGGCGGAAATTTAACACTGGCACTGAACGCAGGATATGTTTTTGCGGACCTTCACGATGCACTGGGGGATAGCGAGGGAATATGCAGGTGGTTCACAGCCTCACTGAGCGATATGGGACGGCTGCTGGATCTTTTGATGGCAAGGCCTGCCCTGACCGGCAAGGCAGAATACAATTAAGATTTGTGACGCACATTGCTGTGCATAAATAGTACGCGCTCTTTGCTATCCCACGATAAGGGGATTTGCAGAGGGCGCGTTTTTCTGTTCTTACGCAAAATCGCATAATTTTGCGCCATGTGTTCAAAGTACAAATTATAGGACAGGTCATGATTTATAATAGAAGTATCGAAGGGAAAGGTTCCCTTCCCAAAAGCGAAGCGGAGGTAACTACTATGCTGAAGGATATGGATTTTGGATTCTACGGCAAGGGGATTGACGGATATGTTCACTATTCGCTGGCGATGGATCGTATCCGGGAAGAGGAGGAAAACCGTAAGGCGCTGATGGATGAATTCGACAAGGACGTAGACGAAAGGGATGAGTTTGATAGCGATGAGGAAGAATGCAATACGGACGACTTCGATACGAACGACCTTGATTCAGATGACTTTGGCTCTGATGATTTCGGCAGTGACGATTTCTGATAGAAAATGCCGCCCACCGGCAAAATACCGCACATGACAGAAAGGACTTTACCATGAAAAAGACTATTTGGAAAAACATTCTGTGCGCCATGCTTGTAGTGCTGACCGCCTGTATCCTGTGTACCGGTGCATTTGCTGCCAAGTATACCTGCATCAAGAGTGGCTGCACCAGAGAGGCGGCTAAGGGCTCTGCCTATTGCTGGGTACATAAACCATCCAAAACGAATTC
>OGXH01000539.1_pt1 | contig 26949 bp, 20 predicted proteins | sample 1576241 | NCBI WGS metagenome assembly OGXH01 (sample SAMEA3541529, study PRJEB24748) | human gut metagenome | biome: human gut; feature: human-associated habitat; material: faeces | place: China | collected 2012
GGTATAAGCAACAGAAAGCCCTTTTCCGAGTCTTGGAAAAGGGCTTTCTGTTGCTTATATTTATATGCGGATAGATAAAGGATAAATACTCCTTATACTATCAATCGGGTTTATATTTCCAGTTCGGGAACTTCGTCTTTCAGTTCCGTCGTTTTACCGTTGTCGCGTACCACCGTTGCACCGTAATCTTTATAGCTTACGCTTGCATCGCATCCTTTGCGTGTGTTCCGCTGGCCCGGGCGCTGGCAAAAGCGTGCGGCGCGGTATTCGCTTTGATATTCCAGTCACCTATCTGAATGCTACCGTCTTTCAGTCTTTTGGGGGCAACCTGTCCGGCTTCCGCATTCTTGTCTTTGGCATGCGTATACACAATCGTTGCGAAACGATACACCTTTTGCTTATCCGATGTGGCGGTGAAGTGCCAATGGTTGGGATAGGGCTTGAACCGGCCTTTCTCGTCTGCACGCAGCCAGTTGACGGCAGGCACGAAGAATTGGTCGGTGGTATCCGTCTTTACGGTTCCGGCCGAAAAGAGATAAGCGTCCGATACGCCGTCTTTGCTGGTGGCCTGTACGTGTACATACTCTTTGGTTTTATCTACATTCATCGGATTGGTGACAGTATGCAGCAAGTAACTCCAAGTTACGGGCTCGGCAGCTTCCAGTTCATCGTATATGAAAGAATACCCGCTTTTGCCCAGCGTTACGATGTGGCGGCGGAACGTTTTCAGTCCTGTATCGTCCCAACCGTTTTCCGGAGAATATTCCAGGTTACTTTGCTTGCCGCGCAGCAGCCATAGCGGAGAGATAACCTTTCCGTAAGCATTGGAAGCATCCCCCGCTACATAGCTGATATTGTCACTGACATAGTAGCGTGGAATCCAGCCGTAACCTTCCGTTCCTATACGTTGTCCCATGCCATTTACCAAGATAGTATTGTGGGCGCGGGTACCGCGATGGCAATAAATGCTGTGCTTATCGGTGAAACTGATGTGATGTCCGCTGCTGTAAAAGAGCGACTGACCGTTCCAGAAAGTATTGAAGGCATTCTGGTTGGCTATGGCGTGCGAAGTACTGCCGTAAGGGCTGCTGCGGAAACTGAGCATGGCGCTTTTGCCGGTGTCGTCCAAATCGGTGGAGAACGAAGCCAGGCCGCTTTGCGGGAATACATGTCCCATGGGCAGGTCTTTCAAGCCCGGTCCGTTTGGCAAAGGTTTGTCGCATTGCAGGCGGAACCATGCGAGGCCACCGGCTTTCGAGGTGCTTCCTTGTTCGAGTATATCGGGCTGGCGGGCGCTGATATGGCGCACATAGTCTGCGGCATACGTATTTCCCGTCATACGTGCCAAAGCGTCGGCGTAGCCTACACGCGTACCGCCTGGAGTCAGGATGTTCTGATGCGAACTGCCGTTACCGCCCGATTTGGAGAATGGCGGTTGCTGGTAGATGACATACAGCGCATTTCCCTGATACCACGGATCGGAGAAGTAGTTATAACCGGTAAGACGGGTATAGAAATAAGGCACTTCTACGAGTGTACGGAGATTGACATGGAAATATGAATCGCCGTTGTGCCAGGCTCCGTCCTTGTTCAGACCGGGGAAACGGGCGAGCCACAGGTTATAGCAGTAGTCCGTCCACTCGTCGGCTTCGGGCAATTCACCGTAAATGGTAAAGGCTGCCATGGTCAGGATACGGAAAGTCATTTGCCACACATGGTTGTCGGCAATGTGATTTTCCAGACGGTTGATGTCATGCTTGTACATGCTGCTGCCGAAATCTTTTATTTCATTCAGCAGAAACTGGCGTGTGGCATCGTCCAAAACATCATACAGCGCATCGTATGCCATGGAGCAGAGAGACAGCAAGGTAGCTTCGTTGAAGTCGCCCACCACATTCTTGTTGTCTCCCCACGTAGCCATTTCCTTGACACGCTTCACGGCTTCATCGGCGTAGCGGCGGTCTTTGGTGAGTAGATAGGCGCGAATCAGTACGTCTGTGTTGGCTTCTTCGCTGTCGATGATGCGGCGGCTTTCACGAGTGAGCATGGCGTTCTTCTGCACTTCGTTGGTCAGTCCCTTCGCCAAGTCCGAATTGATGTCGTTTACGGACTTCATCGGCGTAGCGAGTACCTTGTCGGCACGTTTGAGGTAAGTCTTGCGTTCAATCTTTCCCTCGCTGCGCTTTATGAAACCGTCCCATTCATCCTTGTCAAGCCATACGCGGGGATGGTGTGCGGGCAGGTTTTTAAGTACGACTTTCAGAGCGGGTGGACAGAATTTATGCGGATTGGCTTCTACCGTAAACTGTAACGTATCGCTCCATTCGGTCTTTCCGTCCGTAACGTAGCCGTATTGCCAGTACCATGTACCTGGAGCCAAATCTTGTTCGGGATTGAAGAAAGGCCAGCGTGTTTCCGCTTGCACGGTATTTTCCTGTCCGAATGCCGGGCTTTGTGAGTAACGCAGGAAGTAGCGCAATTTACTCTTGTCTATTTCCTTTTTGGGGGTATTCTCTTCCGCGCCGTCCAACCCGCTTCGCAGAATGTTGAGGCTTGCGGGCAACGGCCATTGAAAAGATACGGCGCGATCACTGACCGTAGCGCCGTTCAGCGGTGAGGGAGTTGCGCGCATTTCGTGCATCAGCGTCGTGTCGGAGAGCTTGATTGTGGCCTTTCCGGCAGTTTGCGCCTGTGCGCAGAGGGGCAGAAAGGAGAGGAGAGTAATGGATAGAGTCTTGTTCATATAATCGGGTATTGCAAAAATGAGATGAGTGAAAGAAAATGTATGTTCTCTGTCATTCAGGGAAAACGCTGTGTCTCCGTGTCTCGCCATACGAACCGTTATTTATACGCCGTCTGGTAATTGGCCGTTTTGGGAAGCACCTTTCCCGGTACGTCATGCAATTTGGGACGTGTCGGTCTGATTTTATACGTATTCATATACTTCTCGAGAATGTCACGATGTTGCTGCGCCACTTTCTCGTAAGCGTTTTCCATCATCAGGTTTCTTGTTTCGCCTCTGTCGTTCTTCATGTCGAACAACTGTTCGCGGTGTCTTCCCTTATCGTACAGTACATATTTGTAGCGCTCGGTACGTACCATCCAGCCTCGTGTTTTGCTTCCGTCGAAACGTGTTTCGGTAATGACGTAATCCTGATGGGGAGCTTGCGGATTACCTTCTTCGGCTATTTTGCGGAATGATTTTCCGGCAGCGCTTTTGTCAGCCGCCTGTGCCGCCGTCAAGAGCGCAAAGAGCAGGCAGCAGGAAAAAAAGGCCCGCAGAAATTTGTTTTTCAGGTGTTTCATGTTTCTCCTTTCTTCACCATGGCAACAGGCTTGACTGCCTATATAATTCGATCTGCATCAGAATGGCAATTCTGTTGCATCGCGGTGGCCGCTGCCAGCAGCGTAGACCCTGAACGGCGAAACAGGGAGCAGAAATAGCGCACAAAATCGGGCCGGGAGAGAATATTTCATCATCCGGCCTTGTTGCCGTTATCTTTTTTTGACTTTTTCCGCTGGATTCCGCTGGATTTTTCAAGTTTAGCTTGCTAATGATACTGGGTCTCTGTTATGATGTAGATGTAATATGGGGTTATTGCAGCAATTCCGCAACAGAATTGCCATTATGTGAGCAGTGTTCGGCTGACGCGCTCCAGCAGCTTCATGTGCTGCCGTCCGGTTTCTATGGTGTAGATGCGCGTGGTGTTCACGCTGGCGTGACCGAGGATGTCCGCCAGCCGCAGAAGGTCCTTTTCCACACTGTAAAAGACGCGGGCGAACAGATGCCGCAGAGAATGGGGAAAGACCTTGCGCGGGTCCACCCCCGCCCGCTCACACAGGGCTTTCATGCGCCGCCAGACCGTGCTGCGGTCCAGCGGCGTTTTGCTTTTCGAGAGGAACACGCTGCCGGTGGTGACGCCGGCCTTTTTCATATAGCCCAGCAGGAGCCTTCGCAGCGCGGTGGGAATGAGGATCACGCGGGTTTTCCCCTTGTTGCGGACGGCAGCGCGGCCCTCCCGCACCGCCTCGGCGGTGATGTGCCGAAGCTCAGAGACGCGGATGCCCGTGCCGCAGATGGTCTGCATGACAACGCCGATCTGCGTCCCGCCCGCGGCGCGGACAAGGCGGGCGTATTCCTCGCGGGAGAGCTCCCGTTCCTCACTCCCGAACAGCGTCCGCTGGACGCGCAGGGGCTTCACGCGGCAGCCGGCGCGGCCGGAAAAGGACAGGTAGCTGTTGATCCCCGCCAGCATGGAATTGACGCTGGCGGCCTCGTATCGCTCGGTCAGTCCTTCCTTGTAGCAGACGGTCAGCTCCTTGGTGGGCTTGCGCCCGTCCAGCCAGCACAGGAAGGCGCGGGCGTCGCGCAGATATTTTTCTATCGTGGCGGGACTTTTCTCGTTTTCGCGCAGGTGCTTTTCAAAGGCTTGCAGCTCGTTCATGGTGTCGTCCTCCGTATCATAGCTTTAGGGTTATTGTATGATATGGGGGCATTCTTTACACGCCACACCTGTCTTTTCTTCAGCTTCGTGCTTCCCGGAAAATCTCACGCTGTGCTGGCTGTTTTCTTTGATTATGGCATCGGTGGCCTCGGCGCGGTTTTCATGTTGTTCATCGAGTGGAAAAGCGGGATTCCGAGAATACCGCAAAGCCCCGCCGGAATTGCTCCGGCGAGGCTTTGCTTTTGACCACATAAAATGCCACAGACAGGTGTGGAACACATGGGGGATGTGGGTCACAAGATGTTAGGAAAGGAATTAAAATCGAGAGAAAACCACTAAAAACGGCTGAAAAGTATAGGAAAAATGTTGCGGTAGTTCTTTGGTTATGGCATCCCAAGCCGTGGGGTGACCCTTCCATATGGAAGGGGACGCTGATCTGCATCAATTCTAAATCTGTCATTTCCGCCGACACACCCCGAAGAGGCCCTCTCTTGCCCCTGTGGGACAATTCGTTTTCTGTGCGGTGGAAGCGAAACTTCTCGCGCAGGTCAGCCCGACCTTTTCGCAAGAAATTGAGGATCGGTCTGCGGGCATCCTGACTCGAAAAAGTGGCGAAGTCATTTTTTCGACAGCCGAAGACCACCAGTTTACTGATGGTTACGATTCTTGCGGCAGGAAGAAGCAAGCTGCTGCCGCAGGCATCAGGTCAGGGGAGAAAAACCGTAGCTGTTGGACAGCGCGTCAATTTTCTGTCCTGCCTTGCACATGGGACAATCCTTGACAAGGCTAGTCACATATCCGGGGATATCCTCCGGTGAAAACAGGCTGATCACGGGAATGTCGCCCACCTGCTTCAAGGCGCTGAAGACAGCTGCGACCCCCTGCGTGGTGCCACCGTAATACTCGATGCACTCGAGTGCGCGAGCCGCGGTCTTTCCCGAATTCACCGTGGAGATCAGCAGCAGGACATTCTTTTCAGACACCATGGGGCGAAGATTATCCCGGAAGATCAGAAGTCCGTTGGAATCGTGCTCCGGTGCGACGACGCAGATATTTTTTTCGCTGCTCAGGGAAAAGAGATTCTTCTGAGAGAGTTGGCGGGCGAGAAACGTACCGATGACCTCGCTGCCGTCCAGGCAGACGACCGTATCGATCTCCTTTTCATAGACATAGTGATTGGCAAGAGAGGCGGCAGCGATATTGGCCATTGCACATTCATGCTTCATGCGGGTGATGTCGAGATAATGGCTGTTGTGAGAGTGGCGGGTCGCAAAATGCCCATGGTATGCGGTCAGCTTCAAATCGTTTGCTTCTCTGGATTTGATGATCATTGAACTCATAGCTCCGTCCTCCTTTTTGTTTTTTATGCGTTGATGGGAAAAGAGAGAATTCAGCGATTCTTTTTAGCTTCCAGATAGTCGTTCAGTTCGGAATTGATGATATCCGTGATGAACATGTGGCCCGGGGCATGGGTGATAGCAATGGGCGGCTTCGCATTTTCGACCGCCGCCTGCGGCGTCACGCCGCAGGGCCAAAACACGGGAATCTCACCCTCGTAGAAATCAACCGCCTCGCCGTAGTCAGGCTTCATCACATCGACAACGCCGACCTCGGCGGCATCGCCCATGTGGACGGGCGCGCCGTGGACATTCGGCATTTTGACGGTGATGTCATACGCCTTTTTGGCGTTTTCCGGCGTCATGGGGCGCATAGAGCAGACCATGGGGCCGCAGAATGGACCGGCCGGCTCGGTCATGATATTGGTCTTGAACATCGGTACATTGCGTCCTTGCGCGATGTGACGGATCTCGATACCCTCGCGCATGAGCGTTTCCTCGAACGAGAATGAACAGCCGATCAGGAAGCCGACATAGCCCTCTTTCCAGTAGTCGCTCACATCGGTCAGCTCCTTGCCATCCCACTTGCCATTGCGGTAGATGCGATACTTGGGAATGTCAGTGCAGATGTTGCCGCCCTCGCCCATATCGTGCGTCTCGGGCGTACCTCGGATGATCTCAAGGATTGGGCAGGGGAAGGGGTTGCGCTTGGCAAATTCCTCAAAATCTCCCGCGTATTCCGGCGGAAGGATGATAAGGTTGGCCTGTGCGTAGCCGCGACACATACCGGCGGTTGGGAAGTCGATGACACCCTCGCGGATGAGCTTGCGAACCTCGCTCGGCTTCTTATCGATATAAGGGGTAATATCAAAGGCCATGTGTCGTTCCTCCTATTACTATTATTTTTTGCGTTTTAGGGCTGCGTCAACGATTCATGGCGCCGCGCAGGCAGCGCAGCGCAGCGCGCTGGGCAAGCAGCGCCTCCTGTGCGGTGGTGATGGACACCTTTTCAAAGCGCACCCTGTCGCCCGCTTTGAGTTGGGCGAGGATGCGGAAGTCCGCGGAGATGACATTGGCGATCTTCGTGTAGCCGCCAGTGGTCTGGCGGTCGGCCAGCATGATGATCGGCTTGCCCGCAGAGGGTACCTGAATCGCGCCGAAGGCAATGCCATCGGAGATGATGTTGCCGTCCTTGATGTGTTCGATCAGCTCGCCGTCAAGGCGGCAGCCCATGCGGTCGAACTCCGGTGTAAGGGTGTAAACGCTGCTGAGAAAGGTCATAGCGCCAAGCTCGGTGAAGGCGTCGTCCTGCGGGCCGAGCACGACACGCAGTTTATACTCTGCGCGCGGCACGAACTCAGGCGAAATGTGGCGCACGCCGAGGTTCTTGAGGTCGGTCTTGGGCGCGCGGAAGGCGATGACGTCGTCCTTTTGCAGCTTGCGGCCCTGATAGCCGCCGATCTTCGCTTTCATGTCCGTTGAGCGGCTGCCCATGACCAGGGGGATATCGAGTCCGCCCGCGAAAGCCACGAAAGCACGGCAGCCGGTGCGCAGCATGGTGAAGCGCAGCGTCTGACCCGCGTTCACGGGAATGGCGCGGTAGGTGTCGATGCTCTGACCGTCGAGCGTTGCGCCGAGGTCGCCGCCGGTGATGGCGATGATGTTGGGCGCATCAAAGCGGATGTGGGGTCCCATCATCGTGCATTCGAGCACAGCCTCGCCCTCATCGTTGTCGACGAGGATGTTGGCGATAGACGCGCTGCGCGGATCCATCACGCCGGAGACGGACACGCCGTACTGCTGGTAGCCGATGCGGCCGAGATCCTGCACGCTGGTGAGCATGCCGGGGTTGAGAATGGTGATGCTCATGCCTGCTCCGCCTCCTTTCTCGGGTAGGTGTGGACCGTATAGCCGCTGGAGGCCTCCAGCGCGGCGATACGGTCAAATTCCGCCTGATCGATGGCGTAGAACTTGATGTACTGGCCTGCCTTGGGCAGGATGGGAACGGCGCGGCCAGGGTCGTACATGCGCACGGGCGTGCGGCCGATAAGCTGCCAGCCGCCCGGGGAGTCGATGGGATATACGCCTGTCTGGCTGCCGGCGATGCCGACGCTGCCGGCGGGAATCCTGACACGAGGTTGGGCAAGGCGCGGCGCGGCAATTTCCTCGCTCATACCGCCAAGATAGGTGAAACCGGGGGTAAAGCCCAGCATATAAATGAGATATTCCGTGGAGGTGTGAATCCGGATGACCTCCTCAGGCGTTTTGTGATTGTGCTCGGCAACAAAGCCAAGGTCGGGGCCCATTTCATCCCCGCCGTAGAGCACGGGGATCTCCAACACATCGCTTGGCGGAATCCGGATGTGGTCAAGCTGATTGAGCAGGCCCTTGAGTTTCTTGACAAGCGCACCGTAGGGGATGACCTCAGGGTCGTAGTGAACCATCAGCGAGCGGTAGGTCGGCACGAGCTCCACGATCCCGGGGAGTTTGCTCTCGGTGAGCGCGATGCTGAACGCACGAATCTGCGCGTTGATGTGCTCACTGATCTCGTTGCCGAATTCCACGGTTACGGCTGAGTCGCCGCTGAGCAGGAATCTGACGTCGGGCATATCGTTCTCCTTTCAGGCGGAGCCGGCCTGCGGGACAGACCGGCTCGCGGAATGGTGCAGGTTCGTTACGCGAAGAGCTTGGTAAGGTTGGGCAGCGCCGTGACGGCAAGGTAGCCCGCGACACCGACCACACACCAGCCAAGGACCTGTAGCCACACGGGGTGCTTGTACTCGCCGACGATGGACTTCTTGTGGCAGCCAAGCAGCATGCAGCACAGGGAAATTGGCAGGATCAGGCCGTTGAGTGCGCCAGCCAGGATGACCATGCGCTTTGCACCACCAAGAATTGCCATAACGAGCGTGGAGAAGGCGATAAAGCCGACGATGAACCACTTGTCATTCTTGGCGATGAAGGGGTGAACGGTCTTGAGGAAGGAGACGGAGGTGTAGGCCGCGCCGATGACGGAGGTGATACCGGCGGAGAACAGCGCGAGACCGAAGAGACGGTAGCCGATGTCGCCGGCAGCAAGGCGGAAAGCCTCGGCTGCGGGGTTGGCAGCGCTGGTGACGGCCGTGACATTTTCCGCCACGACGACCGTACCGGCCGTGCAGACGCCGAGCACGCACAGGAACAGCAGAATACGAACGCTGCCCGAGACGCAGATGCCGGTCAGGACGGACTTGCGGAAGTGCTTGACTTCCTCAGGCTTGCCGCCCCAGCCCGCATCGAGCAGCTTGTGTGCGCCGGAGAAGGTGATGTAACCGCCGCAGGAGCCGCCGAGCAGCGTGACCATGACGGGAATGAGTTCCTTGGGATTCTCAGGGGTAAAGATATGGGCGACCGCATCGCCGACGGGGGGCTTTGCCATGAAAGCCACGACCAGCATGACGACGATAATAATGCCGCCGAGGATCTGGGCGACCCTGCCGACGATGTCGTTTGCCTTCTTGGAAAGGAAAATGCAGATAGCAAGCACGCCGCCGATGATGACACCGGCCTTTTCGGGAATGCCGATCATGGCATTGAAGCCGAGTGACACGCCGCCGACATTGCCGATATTGAACGCAAGACCGCCAAGCACAACAAGCACGACAAGAAGATACCCGAGACCGGGAAGGACCTTATTGGCAATCTCCTGACCGCGCAGGCCGGAAACGCCGACGATGGACCATACATTGGTCTGCGCGATCATATCCATGATGATGACGCAGACGATGACGAAAGCGAAAGAAGAGAGATACTTTGCGGTGAATTGCGAGGTCTGGGTCAGAAAGCCGGGGCCGATGGCGGATGTCGCCATCAGAAAGGCCGCGCCAAGGCTGACGGACAGTGAGCGCTTCTGGGTAGTTTCGTTACTCATGATCATCCTCCTGAAATATTGCCGCAGTGCGGCAGATTTGGGGTGTTGGTCTTTGCGGAACGGAACAGCTGGAAACGAGGCTCTTTTTATACGATCTCGCGGATGGGGGCGATCTCCACGCCGCGGGCGGTGAGCTGCGCGCGGATATTTTTGACGAATTCGACGGCCGAAGGGTTGTCACCGTGGACACAGATGGAGTGAGCCGCGATTTCGACCTCCTCGCCGGTGATGGCCGTGACCTTGCCCTCGGTGACCATGCGGACGGTGCGCGCGATAGCCTCGTCCTTATCGTGGATGACGGCGCCGGGCAGCTTGCGCGGCACAAGCGAGCCGTCGGCCTGATAGGCGCGGTCGGCAAAGACCTCGTTTGCGACGCGCAAGCCCAGCTGCTTGCCTGCATCAATCATCTTGCTGTTGGCAAGGCCAAGCAGGATAATGTTCTTGTCTACCTCGGCAATCGCCTCGGCGATGGCAAGCGCCAGATCCATGTCTTTACCAGCCATGTTGTAGAGAGCGCCGTGGGGCTTGCAGTGCTGGAGCCTGATACCCTCTGCCGCAGCGAAGGCCATCAGCGCGCCGAGCTGATACTTGACATACGCCTTGACCTCCTTGGGCGAAACGACCATGTTCCTGCGGCCAAAGCCCATCAGATCGGGGAAGCCCGGGTGTGCGCCGACGGCGACGCCTGCCGCCTTGGCTGCGGCAACGGTCTTTTCCATCACCAACGGATCTCCTGCGTGATAGCCACAGGCCACATTGACAGAGGAAACATGCGCGATGACCTCGTTGTCGAGCCCGATGGTATACGCGCCGAAGCTCTCGCCGAGGTCGCTGTTGAGATCTACCTTGTACATACTGAAATGCCCTCCTTTTCATAGTTGGTCTACAGGGTTTTTCGAGCAAACGGCGTTCCAATTTGATCAATGGAAGCGCTCTTTCAAAAATGCCTGCTCTCCTCTCCCTTGATGATGTCATTTTACAGGATACCGCCGGAAAAAGCAAGAATAATAATACATGGTCTTAGTTGTCACAACAGCAGTATGATTCTGTCTTGCAAAATGCGATTTTGCAGGTTGACAGTGGCAGTCTTCCTCCTTGATGATAGCATCCCGCGTCGCGGGGCGACCCCGGCGTGGGTTTTCTGTTATTTCATCGGGCGAAGGATTTGATCATCGAGGACGCTACAAAGCCATCACCGAAGCAACTCTGGCGAGGCTTTGCCTTTGACCACATAAAATGCCACAGACATGTGTAGAACACATGGGAAACTCAGGTCTCAAGATGTTAGAGAATGAATTAAAATCGAGAAAAAACCGCTAAAAGCGACTAAAAGTGCAGAAAAAAAGCAACAGCTCTTTGATTATGGCATCCCACGCCGCAGGGTGCCCCTTCCACCGCGGAAGGGAGGCCGATCTGCATCAACTCTATTCCTGTTCGGGGCAGTTGGAATGACGGCAACAAGTTATGCAGTTTCTGTAGTCCTTCTTTTGTCAATCTGCTTGCAAACTGTGGCCAATTGGCAGGGATATGGTTTGACAGTCATTACTTGATACTCTCAAAGGCGGCTTGGCACCCTGGATATTTGCGGCGTTTACTCAGCATACTCACATCAAGGCCAACGCCAACACGAAGAAGCAGATGAAGGAACAGATCCCAGCAGCTGCCAGGCACTATGCAAAAGAATTGATGGAAGAGGTCAACGCGGATAGAGAGGCGCATGACAAGAAGCCCTTTGATGATGACAACGATCCTCCGGCCTCTCGCAGGAAGCATAAAGACAACACCTCTAAGAAGAAGCTGGCCCGCAGGAAGAAGCAAGGCTTTCGTACCGTAACCAAAAGCACGACAGATCCGGACTGCGGCTTATTCGTAAAGGGCGAGCACAAGCGGCAGTTCGCCTATGAGGCGCATACCGCCTGCGACAAGAACGGTTTCGTGCTGGAAACAGTCGTGACACCCGGCAATGTCCATGACAGCGTGGCCTTTGATGAAGTTTACGACAAAGTAACGGAAAATTTCCCACAGGTAGAGGCCGTTGTGGCCGATGCCGCATACAAAACGCCTCATATCTGCAAGAAAGTGTTCGGCGATGGCAGAGTCCTTTCCACAGCCTACAAGCGCCCGCAAACCATGAAGAATGGACACGAGTGGTGGAAGTATGTCTATGATGAATTCTACGACTGCGTGATCTGTCCCGAATACCAGCCCTTGAAATACAGCACCACGAACCGTGATGGATATAGGGAATACAAGAGCGATCCGAATATCTGCGCCGCCTGTCCGACCAGAGAACGGTGTACGCATTCCAAGAACTGTATCAAAACGGTGCAGCGGCATATCTGGAAGGACTATGAGGAGCTGGCGGACGATGCCCGATATACGCCTGCGTACGCGCAGCTCTACAAGTGCCGAAAAGAAACCATTGAACGGGTCTTCGCGGACGCCAAGGAAAAACACGCGATGCGTTATTGCAAATATCATATTGTGTTTGCAATGGTATTTTCAATCACACATCGTTGTATCAATACCGTCATGGAAAGCTGCTCCTTCATCTGACATTGCCATTTGAGAAAAGACCAAAGGGCAATCAACCGGGAGAGTATCTGCGTTATTATCGGCTACGAAATAATCTTACGACCAGACAACTTGCCGAGCAGGTAGGCATTGTTCCGGCAGCTCTGCTGAAATATGAGCAGGGGCTTGCGCCGATACCATATGATACCGCTGTGAGACTCTCAGAACGGCTGAAAATTGATGCGTCGCTTCTCTGTGATTCATTTGCTGTGTTCATTGCATCGCCTTATACAGAGGCTTTGAAGGCAATCAGAGAAGAAATAAAACTGAATCAGTGTGAGTTTGCCGAGCTTGTTGGCTTGAAAGCAAGCTATTACTATCAGATGGAAAAAGGAAATCGTAGACCCTCCAGAAAAGTTTATCAGCAAATCATGGATGCCTTAAATGCAAAACAATCGACAAACTTCACATAAGGATATAAACAGACTACAATAACATTAGAAAGAGAAATTGATTGGAGGTATCCTTATGGGACAAGAGTTTAGATATTATCAGTGTGGAGATTATTTTATTCCTGACATTCAGTTGAATCCATATAAACACAAAGTGTTGGGCAAATACGGCAGAATGAGGAGAGTGTATCTGCAAGAGCAGAATCCGATGCTACTAAACGATCTGATTCTCAGGGATCAACTATTTCTGCATCTGTGGGAGATTGATGAAACGGCACGTTGCAGAGTAGAGAAACTGATGGCGGAATTACTTAAGAGAAATTCAATGCCAAACAAAGCTACACATCAAATGGCATGGGTACAGCACATGAACAGCCTAAAAGCGCAGGCAGAAGAAATAGTTTTGGCGGAGTTAATTTATAGTTGAGAAAAAATGGGTTGCTTTAATTAGCAGCCCATTTTTTATGTGGGAAGACAGTTCTTGAATTGTGAAATAGACACTTGCTGAATTGTCTTTTTGACAATTCAAGAGCTATCAAAAGCACAAGGTAATAATACTGATATTAATAATACTGAGTATAGTAATACTGAGTATAGTAATACTGATCCTATCTTATCTGGTGGTAAAGAAGTAAGTCTATCGGTTGACACAGTTGAGCAAACAGTATAAAATATATATGTAAGCTAACTAACTTACAATGGGGGTGATAAAGGTGGATGATTTGAAATTAAAAACGGAAAATGCTGAATTTGGTCAATATTTGCGTTCCGTCCGACAAGCAAAGAAAATATCAATTCGTCAACTTGCAAAAGCGGTGAGTAAAACACCTACATATATCAGTGATATTGAAAAGGGTAATAATAAACCTCCCGAAAGAGAATTATTGGATAGAATAATTCTAGCATTACAGTTAGAAGAATTTCCGGATATAAGGAACAGGTTGTATGATTTGGCGGCAAAAGAAAGAAAAGATGTTCCAGCAGATATCAAAGAATACCTAATGGAAAATGAATCAATATTAAAAATTATTAGAACGGCAAAAGAAAGCCCAAATGAAAAGCAAATCTGGGCAAAAGTATCGCAGATTATTTAATGGTGGAGGAATAAAAATGGCTGAATTAAGAAAAGAAGATTTGTGGGTAATGGCAGATAAACTCCGTAATAATATGGATTCTGCAGAATATAAGCATGTATGCCTTGGCCTTATATTCTTGAAATATATTTCTGATAGTTTTGAAAGAGCTTATCAAGAAATTTCTCAAGATGAATACGCCGATCCAGAAGATAGAGATGAATATCTTGCAAAAAATGTGTTTTGGGTGCCGCAGGAAGCACGTTGGGAAACAATTAAAAATAGTGCTAAAGATCCGACAATTGGTCAGGTTATCGATAATGCCATGTATGTGATTGAAAAGGAAAACTCTTCCCTTCGTGGTGTGCTTCCTAAGGATTTTGCAAGAGCGTCTTTAGATAAACGGTCTTTGGGTGAATTGGTTGATTTATTATCTGAACTTGAGATTGGAAACGATAAGAACAAAGACACTTTAGGCTCTGTATATGAATATTTTCTTGGGAAGTTTGCACGTGCTGAAGGAAAACTGGGTGGAGAGTTCTACACTCCACGCAGTGTAGTTGAGTTGATTGTAGCTATGATTGAACCTCACGATGGACGAGTTTATGACCCTTGCTGTGGTTCAGGCGGTATGTTTGTACAGAGTGAACGCTTTGTTGAAGACAGAGAGGGACGAATTGACGGACAATTAGCTATTTATGGGCAGGAATCCAATCATAATACCTGGAAACTTTGTAAAATGAATCTTGCTATCCGTGGAATAGAAGCAAACCTTGGTCAGCAAAATGCGGATTCCTTCCATAACGATCAGCATAAGAGTTTAAAGGCAGATTATATTATGGCAAACCCGCCTTTTAATATTAGTGACTGGGGCGGCGAGCGTTTAATAGATGATCCAAGATGGAGTAAATACGGTATTCCGCCTACGGGTAATGCCAACTATGCTTGGATTTTGCACATGCTTTATCACTTAGCGCCAAGCGGAACGGCGGGTTTTGTATTGGCGAATGGTTCGCTTTCATCTTCTACAATCAGTGAATATAATATTCGTAAAAACTTGATTGAAGATGACAAAATCGATTGTATTGTTACTTTGCCGGGCGGATTGTTTTCAACAACATCGATTCCTGTTTGCCTGTGGTTTATGGCTCGCAATAAGCTGAAAAACGGACACCGTGATCGCCATGGAGAAATTCTGTTTATCGATGCTAGAAATATGGAAACAGAACCTTATGAGGACAGTCGTACACAGAGACAGCTGACTGCAAAAACTATTGATGAAATCACTTCTGCATATCATTCTTTCCGTAACCATGAGAAGAAAGCAGCAAAGGCAGATGGTACAGAGATTGAATATGCTGATAAACAGGGATTTTGGAAGATAGCAACATTAGAAGAAATTCGTGAAAAAGACTATAATTTAACCCCTTCAAGCTATGTTGGAATTATTCCTTTGGAAAAAGATACGGAACCATTTTATGATAAAATAGATAGATTAACATCAAAACTTCTTCAAATCCATCAAGATATTGAAAGTCTTGATCGAGAAATTAAATTTCAATTAGAAAGAATAGATGAACGGAGGATGGGTGAATGAATACTATTTTAAAACCATTAACTCAACTATCCGAGATATTATCAGGAGGTACGCCATCAAAAAAAATCCCAGAATATTGGGATGGAGATATTCCTTGGATAAGTGCTAAAACGATGAAAATATCAAGGGTTTCGACATCAAACCTTCATATTTCCAAGGTGGGTTTAGAAAAAGGAAGTAAAATTGCACCTAAAGGAAGTATCTTAATATTGACGAGAGGTAGTGAACTATTTAATCGAGTTCCGATATGTTTTGTTGAAAAAGATGTTGCCTTTAACCAAGATGTAAAATGTATAATACCGCACAAAAATTTAGATGGAGAATTTCTATATTATTTTCTAACAAGCATACATGACCATTTGCTAAAAAGTATAGGAGTCACAGGGATTGGCGCTGGTAAACTTGAAACAAATGTCGTTGAAAATGTACTGGTACCTTGTTTTCCAATTGAAATGCAAAAAGAGCTAGTAAAGTTTATCAGTATATATGATAAAAAAATTATAAAAAATGAAAATGAATTTGCTACTATGCAAGAAATTTTAAATGCTCTTTTTGAACATTGGTTTTTAAATCATAACTATGGAGTATCAAATGTATTAGATAATATTTTAGAAGTAAAAATTAAGAATAAAAACGAGGAGAATTATCCAGTTCTTTCAGTTGTAAAAGAAGGTGAATTTAAAGCATCCGAAGATGTATTTACAAAACAAGTTTATAGCAAGAGTACGAAAAACTATAAAATTGTTCGCCGCAATCAAGTAGCATATAATCCGGCAAGGGCAAATATCGGTTCTATTGCTATGCTCAAGGAGTATGATATTGGACTCGTTAGTCCGATCTATACTGTTTTTGAGATGAAGGATACTATTACTCCTACTTTCTTTTATTACTATATGAAGCAACCGATATTTCAGGAAATGATCAAACACCATGCCATTGGCACAACAAGGCAGAACTTCCCTTTTGAAGCATTTAAAATGTTTCCTTTGGTTGTACCGCCGATGGAACTTCAATTAAAATTTGAAGAAATCGCAAAACCTATTGAACAGAAAATCGCAAAACTCAAAGAAGAAAACGAAGTCTTGGCAGAGATTAGAGATACCCTACTCCCAAAATTGATGAGTGGAGAACTGCCAGCGGAAGTGGGTGAGGAATAATGTATGAAAACTGTATTGGTGTAATAGGTTCTGTACAAGATTTTATTTGGGAAATTAAACTTTTAAATATGGGTACAGATACAGAACATCAATTATTTTATCGTGGTCAAAATGACACATCTTTCGATTTAGCACCGAGCATTTTTAGGGATGGACGGTTAGATTATGAAAGCAAGATTTTTTCTGAAATTCTTGTGAATTGTCCAGAGGAATTTATTTCGCATAAAACTCCTTTTGAAAAGCTGACAAAAATGCAACATTATGAATTGCCAACTCGTTTGTTGGATATTACATCGAATCCATTAGTGGCATTATATTTTGCATGCCAACCTCGAAGCATACAGGTGAAATTGAAGGATATTATTGAGCAGGATGAAGAATGGTATAGAGAAAATACAGATCTGGAAGAGCTGAAAAAACGTTTGGAAGAATGCAGTAAGCTTGAAGATGCTGACGGGGAAGTATTTGTATGGATCGATACGCCACTATCGCCTGATGATCCAAAAGTAAATGTATTATCAGAATTAGCCAGAAGTTGTAAGAAAGGCTCACAGCTTGATTCTTTTACAAATGAAATTAATCGCTTTACAATTGAAAATCTCACTGAAGAAGAAGTGAAATCTATTTTACAAGATTTTAGTTATGTTACTGTGGTGTCCAGTCTGGATAATAACAGAATAAAGAGACAATCAGGGGCATTTATTCTTTTTGGTATGGTATACAATAACTTTGAAAGTGACCTGTATTCTAATAAGAATGTTCCATTTCATATTAAGAAAAAGAATATTGAATTAACAATAAATGCAAGGAATGCTTTGCTGGAAAAGCTTAAATTCCAAATAGCAGAGGAAAATGATGAAGATATTGATGAAGGAATGAAGGAATATATTAATAAACAAAATAAATTACTTACAGATAAAATACATTCTTATGTCATTCCAAAAGAAAGAAAAAAGTACATTCTGGAAGAACTTGATAAACTAGGGATTAGCCAGAAAACTTTGTTCCCAGAGATTGATCATCAAGCAAAATATATAATTAATTCTCTTGATAAAAAATCCGTTGTTGCTAAAGAGTATGATGTATTAAAATCAGAGATCGAGGAAATAAAAGAAAATAAAGAAAAGCATGTTGAAGAGCAAATTAGCAATCTTGAACAGAAAAAAGAACTTGATAAAACAATACGAGCTAGCGTTACTAAGTATGATACAGTGATCGAAAAAGTTTGTGCTTCGATCGGATATAATAAGGCAACATCTAAACAAGTACAAAAAGATTTTGCTAATGCATCTGAACTTTTTTCTGCACCAGACTGGTATATTTTTGACTCTCAAAAAGCTACATACAGATTATTTATTAAGAAGTATTTTATTAATGATGGTATTTCAGCGGGTGAAGCCGAAAAAGCTGCTACTCAAATAGTAGAGAAACTGTCGGAATTAAAGTTTGTTAAAGAGAGGTGAATGAAGTGTCCAATTTTATAGAAAATGATCTTGAACAAGCTGTATTGGAGTGGTTTCAAGATTTGGGCTATCAAACTCAATATGGACCAGACATTTCGCCGGGAGGAAGCTTTTCAGAGAGAGAAAGTTTTGGAGATGTTGTTCTGTACGACAGGTTACATAGTGCATTAAAACGTATTAACAAACAATATTCTAATGATACGATTTCAGAACTGGTTAAAAAGATTACACGCCAGCAGAGCTTGTCTATTATCCAAAACAATGTTGCGTTTCAAAAATTATTAACCGATGGTATTGATGTAGAGGTTAAGCAGAAGGACGGAAGCATAAAAACCGAAAAAGCTTATATTTTTGATGCCAAAGATATTGAAAATAATGAGTTCTTGGCAATCAATCAATACACTGTAATTGAAAACGGAAAAGAACGCAGACCTGATATTGTTGCGTTCTTAAATGGTATTCCTGTTGTTGTAATAGAACTGAAAAATGCGACAAACGAAGAAGTGGATATTGTTGATGGGTTTAATCAGCTTCAGACTTATAAAAGAGATATTCCTTCTTTGTTTTATTACAATGCCTTTATGATCACAAGTGATGGTATCAATGCAAAAGTTGGTACAATTACTTCTGATTTGGATCGATTTATGTTCTGGAGAACAATTGACGGAGAAAAAGAATCGGGACTTTCTTTTCCGCAATTGCAAGTTATGCTGCATGGAATGATGAATAAAAAGAGATTTTTGGACCTTGTTTCAAAGTATAGCTTCTTTGTTCACGAGGAAGATAAGTCTTTCAAAATTTTGCCTGGTTATCATCAATTTTTTGCTGTAAATAAAGCATTGTATACCACTCACTTGGCAGCTTCTGAAAATGGAAGCAGAAAAGCGGGTGTAATTTGGCATACACAGGGTAGCGGGAAAAGTTATTCTATGCTCATGTATACTCGTCAATTGGTTTTAGAATTGAACAACCCGACCATTGTTGTTATTACTGACAGAAATGACTTGGATGATCAGCTGTTTACCACTTTTTCAAAAAGTGCCGATTATTTGCGTCAAACACCCAAGCAGGCAGACACAAGAAAGAAACTACGAGAACTATTAAGCGTTCAAGCTGGTGGCATTGTATTTACGACTATCCAGAAGTTTTCGCCAGATGAGAGTGACCAGTCGATGGAAGCACTGACTACCAGACGAAATGTGGTCGTTATAGCAGATGAAGCGCATCGCAGTCAGTATGGGTTAGAAGCAAAAGAAAAAGATGGCAAAGTTTCTTTTGGCTTTGCGAAACATATGCGAGACGCACTACCGAATGCTTCTTTTATCGGTTTTACGGGAACTCCTGTTGAGTTGAGCGATAAGAACACCCCTGCCCTGTTTGGTGACTATATTGATATTTACGATTTGACTCAAGCGGTTAAAGATAAAACTACTGTTCCGATTTATTATGAAAGCAGGATTGCAAAGTTAGATCTTCCGCAGGAATTAAAGCCAAAGATTGATGATGAGTATGACAGCATTGTTGAGGGACAGGAAGAAACTTACGCTGAAAGCCAAAAGCGTAAATGGGCAAGGTTAGAAGCCATTGTTGGAACAGATAGTCGTATTGATGTAGTGGTGAAAGATTTTATCGCTCATTACGAACTTAGACAACAGGCGATTAATGGTAAAGTTATGTTTGTAGCTATGTCCAGAAAGATTGCAGTAAAACTTTACTCAAAGATTATAGAATACCGTCCGGAATGGCATAGTGATGACATTGCTAAAGATACAATTAAGGTTATTATGACTTCTGCAGCATCTGATCCACCTGAATTTCAGCCGCATTCAACTACTGCTTCTCAGAAAAAGTTACTTGCAAAGAGGATGAAAGATGTTGAAGATGAATTAAAAATTGTTATTGTTTGTGATATGTGGTTGACAGGATTTGATGTACCTTGTCTTCACACAATGTATGTCGATAAACCGATGAGTGGTCATAATCTTATGCAAGCCATAGCACGAGTTAATCGTGTGTTTAAAGACAAGCCCGGCGGTTTAATTGTAGATTATATTGGTATTGCGGATAATTTAAGAAGTGCATTAGCACAATATACACCGTCTGACCAAAAAACAACAGGTATTGATCCACAAGTAGCAATAGATCTCATGCTTGAAAAGTATGAGCAAATTCAAGGAATATTGCATGGATTGGATTACTCTTCTTACATAAGTGGCTCTGCAAGTGAACGAATGGCGCGTATTGTTTCTGGTGTGGATTTTGTTTTGGGTAAACCAGAAGATGAGAAAAAGGAATTTCTTAATTTGGTTGTAGAAATCGGTAAGGCATACGCATTATGCTCGACCTCTGAACAAGCTCAAGCAATCAATGTAGAGATTAGTTATTTTAAAGCCATCAAATCAGGTATTATAAAAATACTACCAAAGGACAAACAGAAGAAAACGAAAGATCAAATAGAATATGAAATTGGTCAATTGGTTTCCAAATCAGTTATTTCTGAAGAAGTCGTTGACATATTTGCTTCAGTTGGATTGAATAAACCGGATATTTCAATTTTATCTGATGAGTTTCTTGAAGAAGTAAAAGGACTGCCACAAAAAAATTTAGCTCTGGAACTTTTACGACGTTTGCTTGACGGTAAGATTAAGTCAATAGCTAAAAAGAATGTTGTACAAGCAAAGAAATTTTCTGAAATGCTTGAAGCCTCAGTAATTCAATATGAAAAACGTTCTTTAGAGACGGTAGAGGTTATAAAGGCTCTGGTTGATATGGCAAAAGATATGAATGAGCTTCATAAAAGAGGAGAAAAGCTAGGATTATCAGACGATGAACTGGCATTTTATGATGCAATTTCGTCCAATGAGTCTGCCAGAGATTTCTATGAAAATGATGTTCTAAAACAAATTGCTAAAGAACTAACAATCAGCATTAAAAATAATATTAAAGTTGATTGGGATGTGCGAGAAAGTGTTAGGGCGCAGATGAGAATTACTGTAAAAAGGCTGCTCAGAAAATATAAATATCCACCGGATAAACAGGCAACTGCGGTAGATCTGATAATAGAGCAAGCTGAAAAAATGTGTGAGTCTGAATTAGATAAATAGTGATTGTAATTTAGACTGATTCCATATCGGTAACTTAAGTGCAAGTTGCACCGAAGCTGAGATTTAAATTTTGCATCAATCCTCGGCAATCTGCCGGGGATTGATTTTTGCAAAAAAACTTCCCGACAACTTGTCGGAAAGTGATAATGTACAATAAGTTGCGCAAATTGGAAAGAGCATAAAAGAAGACATAGCTTGCAGGCTCTGGTAGAATGAAGTTACCACACAAACATTCAAAAGGAGACAGCAAACTATGTCCGAGAAAATTGTACAACTGAATGAGGAAATTATCAAGGGGCAGCTCAAAGAATTAGTTCGAGGAAGTGTAGAAGAAACCCTGAACGAACTGCTGGAGAAGGAGGCGGAGTCGCTGACGCAGGCGGCGCGCTATGAGCGCAGCGAGGCCCGTCAGGGCTACCGCAGCGGTCACTATGATCGCAACCTTACTACCACTTCCGGCGACGTCACGCTCCATATGCCGCGGCTCAAGGGCGTATCCTTCGAGACTGCCATCATCGAGCGCTACCGCCGTCGGGAGAGCAGCGTGGAGGAGGCGCTCATCGAGATGTATCTGGCAGGCGTCTCCGTGCGCCGTGTGGAGGACATCACCGCGGCACTGTGGGGCAGCAAGGCCTCGCCCGCCACCATCAGCGAACTGAACAAGAAAGCCTACGTCCACATCGAGGACTGGCGCAACCGACCCTTGCAGGGCGGGCGCTATCCATACGTCTACGTGGACGGTATCTACCTGCGCCGCAACTGGGGCGGAGAGTACGAAAATGTAGCTGTTTTGGTGGCGATCGCCGTGAATGAGGACGGGTTTCGTGAAGTTTTAGGTGCCGCTGAGGGAATGAAAGAGGACAAGGCCAGTTGGGTCAGCTTCTTCCAGTGGCTGCGCGGACGCGGCTTGGACGGCGTAAAGCTCATCGTTGGCGACAAGTGCATGGGGATGCTGGAGGCCGTGGGCGAGGTGTTCCCGGACGCCAAATATCAGCGCTGCACGGTGCATTTTTACCGCAACGTTTTCTCTGTTGTGCCTAAATCCAAGGTCAAAATTGTGGCGAAAATGCTCAAGGCGATCCACGCCCAGGAGAGCAAGAAAGCGTCCCGCGAGAAGGCAAAGGCCGTGGTTTCTGAGCTGCGCGCCATGAAGCTGAAGGAGGCTGCCAAGAAGGTCGAGGACGGCATTGAGGAGACACTGACCTACTGCGATTTTCCCAGCGAGCATTGGACGCGCATCCGCACCAACAACGTGATCGAGCGGCTGAACCGTGAGATCCGCCGGCGCACCCGCGTGGTGGGGACGTTCCCTGATGGCAACTCCGCCCTGATGCTGGTCTGCGCCCGACTTCGCCATGTGGCGGACACCCAGTGGGGCAGCAAGAAATACATGAACATGAAGCACTTGGAGGCGGCCATGGACGACGCCTCTATGGCCGGCTGACTTCATTCAGCCGGAGTCTGCAAACAAATTTGCGCATAAATCTTGACGGCATCGTCGACAGAAGTTTCTTATCAAGTTCTTCGCAAAAAACCTGCCTACTTTCAAAAAACGGGTACGGCGCAGCAAGCCGATGCTGACTATCGTCAATATCCTCCTCAAAACCAAGCACAGAATACACATCCTCCAAGAAAACTTGCTGAATATGTCGTTCCGTTGTAGTCCATGTTTTTAGACCGACAAGAAGCCTGCCAAACAATTCTCTTGCAACTCCAATGTTGCATTCAAAGGTTTGAGAAAGTGATTCAACTAACGATTGCTCTAATTCGGTAAGATTTTGCTGATTGCCCTCGATTGACAATACTTCAAAAAAAGAAATTAGTTCATCCTTATTGGCCATTCTAAGCGCATTACATAACTCATTCCATTGATGTGCCAAATTAGAGTCTCGTTCATTAATTGTTGATAAATCTTGTCCTCCCGAAATTTCGTTTTGAATAAGCGAGACAAACTTATCTACAGGGTATGCACTATATTTTTCGCCATTATCAGTTCGGGTTGCGCGCCTATTATGTATTGTACGGTTTGTGAAAAGAACGGGCTTAATCGTATGGCTACCTGGGGAATTAGCATCTTTCCATCCTACCTCACTCCGGGCATTGCTGCTTTATTTCTCCGCGGTTGTTTCCGGCAGTGCCATCGCCTGAGCCTGCCACTCCCGATCCTCAGCAGTGTAATATGCCTTCTTCAGATTGACGTCTCCCACGTATTTGTAGTAAATGTCGATTTGCTGGCTTTTGCCGCCGTCCTCGTCGACCACCTTTTCGTGTACCACGATTTTCTCGATGAGCTCATTGAGAATGTCAAAATTTGCTGTGGAATTTCCGCGAGGTATGGCAACCAAAGCAGCAGACGCTTCTGATAGCTCCAATCTATTATTGATCTCCCTCACTATCTTCTCTCTTTAGCTTTATATTCTCGTCATTCGCCCTTACTGTCAAAAGGCGGTATGTCCAAAAAGAACATAATGTCAAAGTTTGGCTCAGGAAAATCCGGAGCACCACATGGATCATCTTCGTGTCCACAGTATACCGAACCCCAGTCAAATCCAATAGATTCATGTGGGTGATGAACATTCAGCATATAGCCGACCACACGATAATTGAATTGATAAAGATGCCCCCGCTCAGTTGGAGATAGTTCACATACATAGGTCGGTTTTTCCGGCAACGCTCCAAAAATTTGGAGTAATTCTGTTACTGCGGATGGAAGCTGTTTCCGCTTGACCCATGCTAAAAAACTCTGGCAGTCACCACAATCACAGCCCCAACCTTCATATTTTTCATACCAATCTACTGTTGCGGTTCTATCAAATTCGACTGAATAATCCTTTATGTTATAGTTCTGCATTTTTACAACTCCCTCCATAGCAGTTTTTCAAAACTTGCTGGCGGCGGACGGTTCTCAAAACCGTCTACGGATGGCAAGTCCACAGGGAATAGCCGCATAAGCGGTGCAAGGGGGGTAGCCACCTTGACGGAATGAAGTGACGAAATATTCTCGGTCAGGCAGTTTTCTTCTGCTGACGAAGAACACAGCTTCGCAGGACGCACGATACTCCCAATAGGAGAGTAGGCATGTATGTGTTCTCCCCTCGGTCAAAGGCTTGTATGATAAATTGTATCACATATTTTTGACGCCCGCAAGTTGCCCTGTCGGTCGCACCGGAGTCGCCCATGCCTCCGGCTTTGACTCTAACGCCGTGTATCCAGGTTTCGTGCTGCCATATAGTCGGCTTTGCATTTGACAAGATCGCTTTTGCCCAGATCACGAAAAATTCGAAGGGCTTGCTGCCTATAATTTACAGACAGCAAGCCCTTTCGCGGCTTGAGTAATTCTCTTTTGAATATTGACCGACTTTTTGAGGTCACTTCAGATGAGATGTCTTTTTTTGTTCCTGTTCCAAAACTCACTCCCTAAACAGAGAGAGCAGATAGCCGTAGCCCTCGGCTTCCATTTTTCCATAGGGGACAAAGCGCAGGGCTGCGCTGTTTATGCAGTAACGCACGCCGTTCGGCGACTCCGGGTCTTCGGTAAACACATGACCGAGGTGGGAGTCACCAGCGCGGCTGCGCACCTCCGTGCGGCGCATTCCGTGGCTCAAATCCTCTTTTTCCACCACGGCGGGCTCCCTTGTAGAGCAATTGCATCCCCCTAAAAATACTCAGCTAAAGCAGCCACCCCTCCGGCCGCTTACGTGGCCACCTCCCCTCAAAGGGGAGGCTTTTCTATACCCCAAACGGAGGTCCCACACCATGAACAAAAAGCAAAAAAAGACGCTGCAGCGCATCATCATTGCTGCCATCCTCACGGCGGCCCTGGCGCTGCTCTTCCACTTTGTTGCCCTGCCGTGGTTCGTCCAGCTCATCCTGTGGCTGGTGCCCTACCTCGTCATCGGCCATGATGTCCTGCGCAAAGCCTTCATGGGCATCAAAAACGGCGAAGTCTTCGACGAAAACTTCCTCATGGCCATCGCCACGGTCGGCGCGGTCGCCTGCGGCGAGTACAGCGAGGGCGTGGCCGTTATGCTGTTCTACCAGATCGGCGAGCTGTTCCAGTCCTACGCCGTGGGCAAGAGCCGCAGCAGCATCACTGCCCTGATGGACATCCGCCCCGAGAGCGCCAACCTGGAGGACGCCGAGGGCAACGTCAGCGTGGTCGACCCTGACGATGTGGAGATCGGCTCCATCATCGTGGTCAAACCCGGCGAGAAGATCCCCCTGGACGGCAAGGTCGTCTCCGGCGAATCCACGCTGAACACCGCCGCCCTGACCGGCGAGAGCCGCCCCCGCACCGTGCGCCCCGGCGACGACGTCATCAGCGGCTGCGTCAATGAGGAAGGTATCCTCCGCATCGAGACCACCACCCTCTACGACGACTCCACCGTGGCAAAAATCCTCGATCTGGTGGAAAATTCCAGCCTGAAGAAGGCTCCCATCGAGAACTTCATCACCAAGTTTGCCCGTTACTACACCCCGGCCGTCTGCATCGGCGCGCTGGTGCTGGCCTTTGTGCCGCCGCTGTTCCTGGGCAACTGGCTGGACTGGATCATGCGCGCCCTGACCTTCCTGGTCATCAGCTGCCCCTGCGCGCTGGTCATCTCCATCCCCCTCACCTTCTTCGGCGGCATCGGCGGCGCGTCTAAGTGCGGCATCCTGGTCAAGGGCGGCAACTACCTCGAGGCCCTGTCCAAAACCAGCATAGCTGTGTTTGATAAGACCGGCACCCTGACCAAGGGCGTTTTCAAGGTCACCCAGGTCATCCCCATCAACGGCAAGGCCTACGACCTGCAGATGATGGAGTACGCCGCCCTGGCCGAGAGCGTCTCCAACCATCCCATCGCCAAAAGCATCCAGCGGGCCTGCCCCGACCTGGACCCCCGCCGCGTGACCGAAGCGAAAGAGATCGCGGGCCAGGGCGTCAAGGCCAAGGTCGACGGCCACTGGGTACTGGCCGGCAACAAAAAGCTGATGGACGCTGAAAACGTCAACATGTACCAGAACGGCGAGGGCGACGGCAAGTTCGGCACAGTGGTCTACATCGCGGTGGACGGCAAATTCCGCGGCCTTCTGGTCATCTCCGACGAGGTCAAGCCCACCTCCAAGCAGGCCATCATCCAGCTGATCGTGCAGGGCGTGCACACCGTCATGCTGACCGGCGACTCCCCCCGCGTGGGCGAGTACGTGGCCAAGGAGCTGGGCGTGCAGGAGGTCCACGGCGGCCTGCTGCCTGCGGATAAAGTGGAATGGGTCGAAAAATTGCTGGCTGCAAAGAGGCCCAGGACCGAGCTAGTCTTCGTGGGCGACGGCATCAACGACGCCCCCGTCCTGATGCGTGCCGACATCGGCATCGCCATGGGTGCCCTGGGCAGCGACGCCGCCATCGAGGCCGCCGACATTGTGCTGATGGACGACGACCCGGCCAAGATCAGCCTGGCCATGCGCATCTCCCGCAAGTGCATGCGCATCGCCTACGAGAACATTGTTTTTGCCCTGGCGGTCAAGGCCGTCTGCCTGGCCCTGACGGCCCTTGGCATCACCAACATGTGGTGGGGCGTCTTTGCCGACGTCGGCGTCATGGTCCTGGCCGTCCTCAACGCCACCCGCGCCCTCTACACCAAAGACCTTGCCCGGAAGAACGAGCAGTGACCCACAACACAAAAACACCCCCGCCGGGAATTTTCCGGCGGGGGTGTTTTTGTGCGCAAAATCTTTTTCCCGAAACAACTTGCAATGCCGGGAGATTTTGTTATACTACTAATCCAGGAGGTTAGTGGAAATGTATCCAGTCAAATCAGATCTTCATTCTTCCGGCGAGGTGTGGCGGGCGCTCCGGGCAGCTGCGCCCCAGACGGTGCCGGTGTTTGCCGGTTATCTCGTGCTGGGCATGGGGTATG
>OGXH01000550.1_pt1 | contig 26704 bp, 16 predicted proteins | sample 1576241 | NCBI WGS metagenome assembly OGXH01 (sample SAMEA3541529, study PRJEB24748) | human gut metagenome | biome: human gut; feature: human-associated habitat; material: faeces | place: China | collected 2012
GCAAAATGCACTTGCCGCCGTCCAGCACCGCCAGCTCGTCCCGGCTCAATAATTCATGCCCCATCTTCTGGAACGTAGTGCCGTAACTGGGGCTGTTGCCACGGGTGTCCGAGGTGTTGAAGGCGTCGATGGTTTCCTTGCCCAGCATTTCGGACAGGTCTTTCAGGGTAGTCGGCTCACTGCCGCCGAGAAAAATCTGGCTGTCCATGTTACCCACGATGGTGTCCGCATTGTCCTTGTAGATGGCTTTCAACTGACTTCTCGCCTGCAAAACAAGGCAGGCAGAGATTTCACGGCTGCGAATGGTCGCCACCAGCTTTTCCAGATTGGGAATCTGCCCGATGTTGGCGCACTCGTCGATAAGGCACCGCACATGGATGGGCAGCTTGCCGCCGTACACATCATCTGCTTTATCGCACAGCAGATTGAAAAGCTGGGTGTAGACCATCGAGATCAGGAAGTTGAAGGTGGAATCCGTGTCCGACATGATGAGGAACAGCGCTGTTTTCTTATCGCCCAGCGTGTCCAGTTGCAGTTCATACAAGACATTGCGTGAACCGTTGGATCTGGAAATTCCTTTGGCTGTTCTGGTCAATGGCGGAACGGCTTCTTCGTCAGAAATCCTTGCGGGCTCTTTGCAGGACCTTGACCGTGCGGTCATTATCGGTAACCGTACTTTCGGTAAGGGATTGGTGCAGACCACCCGTCCGTTACCATACGGTGGTACCATGAAGCTGACGACTTCCAAATATTATATTCCCAGCGGCCGTTGTGTGCAGGCTATCGACTACAAGCACCGGAATGAGGACGGCAGTGTGGGACGTATTCCGGACAGCCTTACTACCGTGTTCCATACGGCTGCCGGACGTGAAGTGCGTGATGGTGGAGGCGTGACTCCGGACATTGCGGTGAAGCAGGAGAAGCTGCCCAACATTCTGTTCTATCTTGTCAATGACAATCTTATTTTCAATTATGCTACGGACTATTGCCTGAAACATCCTACCATTCCTTCAGCAGAGAAGTTTGAAATTACAGATGCCGATTACGCGGACTTCAAGGCGATGGTGAAAAAGGCGGACTTCAAATACGACCAGCAGACAGAGAAGATGCTGAAGAACCTGAAGGAGATGGCCGAATTTGAGGGCTATCTGACTGATGCTTCGAAAGAGTTTGAAGCGCTGGAGAAAAAATTGTCGCATAATCTGGACCGTGACCTTGACCATTTCTCCAAGGACATCAAGAGCATGATTGCGGTAGAAATCATCAAGCGTTATTATTTCCAGCGTGGAAGCATTATCCAGCAGTTGAAAGATGATGATGATTTGAAAGAGGCTGTAAAGATACTCACTGCTCCGGAAAAATATAAGGAAATGTTGAGTGCTCCGGCAGTGACGTCAATGTCTCTGCAACAAAGAAAGGAGACAGCCCCGGTTTTTCTGAGTACCGCTACGAGAGCAAATGAGCATGTCTATGATGAAATAGTATAAGGACACTCTTAAGAGGATTCTTTTATTTGCTCCTTAATTTATACCGGATAGTCTCTGTATAAGCCTTTTATACACGACTATCCGGTTAAGTTGTTTGTAGGGTATTAACTTGTTTTATATTTTTGCAGGTGATAATGAAAATATTGACAAGGTTATGAAACGATTGAATTCTCTGAAAGTATGGCTGTCTGTGGTATTGTTGCTTTGCTTCTCTCTTTCCGGACAAGCCCAGTTCCTGCGCACTTCCTACTTTATGGAAGGAAGTAACCAGCGTATGCAGCTCAATCCGGCCTTGATGCCGGGACGCGGTTATCTGAATATTCCCGTGATAGGTTCGTTGAATGCTACCGTCAACTCCAGTTCCCTGGGGTATAGGGATATTATGGACATTATTGAGAACAGTGATGACAGCGACTATTTCATGAGCAATGACTTTATGAACCGACTGGATGCTACCAATAACTTGAATGTGAATTTGAGTACCGACATTCTGTCTGCCGGGTGGTATAAAGGAAAGAACTTCTGGTCAGTCAATGTGGGGTTGCGTAATGATATCGGTGCCGCCATACCGAAAACCATGTTCCAGTTTATGAATAACATGAGCAGCCGGGAGTTTGGTGACAATATTTCTGACTATTTGGGTATTAACGAAACCATTAATGGACAGAAGCTTGAGATAAATTCCTATGCGGAAGTCGGCCTTGGCTTTGCAAGGAATATCACAGACCGACTGGCTGTAGGTGGTAAGGTGAAGATGCTGCTGGGTATCGGTAACTTAAAGCTGAACATCAACCAGATTCATGTGGAAACTCCTTCTGTCGGCTCTTCAGGAGTGACGAGTAAAGCTTCCATTCAAGTGGATGCAACTTTGGAGAACTCGTCAAAGCTGTTAGAACTTCCCGAGAATGAGAATGGTGATTATATCGATGAAATTGATTTTGGCAGTTTTGGTTTTGCCGGATATGGTGGGGCTATTGATTTGGGAGTATCTTACAAGTTACTGGATAAATTGACACTTTCTGCTTCAGTTCTTGATTTGGGCTTTATCAAATGGTCTAAATCGAATACCAGTATAGCGCGAGCCAATGCAGAGCAGACTTATGATCTTCTTGACCCGGCCTCGCAGCAGGAGTTCATGAATATTGTGAACAGCGGCGAGATTCTTAACTATGACATGTTGCAGCTCAAGACGGAGGAGGCTTCTGAGAAGAGCCGTACCCGTGGATTGACTTCTACAATGGTTCTTGGCGCTGAATATGCCTTACTGAATGATTGGCTGGTAGTGGGTGCCTTGTATACCGGTCGTTTTGCCAAACCGAAAACCTTGAATGAGCTGACTTTCTCTGCCTGCATCCGTCCGACGAATGCTTTCAATGTAGCTGCCAGCTATTCCGTACTTCAAGGAGCCGGTAAAACCTTCGGTCTGGCACTGAAACTGGGTCCTTTCTTTGCGGGAACAGACTATATGTTCTTTGGCAAGAATACGAAGAATGTCAATGCTTACTTGGGGGTTTCTATTCCTTTGGGAAAACAGAAAACGGCTGAAAATTAATAAAGTGAGTTATCAGTTGTCGCGGGTTATCTTTCTATAAAAGAGGATAATCTGCGATTTTGTTTTTACGAAAACGCAAAAAGCTTTATCTTTGCTGGTAAATACCTATAAACAGTACTCATGAGAATTGCAATAACGTTTCTCTTGTTTTTGGTTTTCAGTAGTTTGCTGCAAGCTTCACCCATACCTTTTTCTCCTATAGTGAGGAACTATTCGGTGTCGGATTATAATGCCGGTATTCAGAATTGGGCCATTGCTCAAGACGAAAGAGGAGTGATGTATTTCGGTAATAACAGTGGGCTGTTGGAATTTGATGGAAGTGCTTGGCGGCTGTATGAATTACCGACAAAAGGAATTGTGCGTGCTATATATATCAGTGAAGATGGAAGAATTTATGTAGGCTCTTACGAAGAATTCGGTTATTTTGTCCGTACTCCTTATGACACTCTTGAATATCATTCATTGAAAAATAAGGTGAAAGATTTTGCGTTTCATAATGACGAAATCTGGGATATTGCTTGCGTTCAAGGAGAAATTGTATTTCAATCATTCGGTTCTCTCTTTTTTTATAATGGAAATTCGGTAGAAGGTATTCGAATGAAGAACCTTCCACTGAATTTGTTCCAGGTTGGAAATACTTTTTATTCTCAAAGAATAAACGGTGGACTTTATGTCTTTGCCGGTAGGGAAATGAAAGAACTTATTCCCAGAAAAGCATTTGGAGATAGTGATGTCCTGGCCGGGCTCCCTTATGATGATGCGGTTTTAATGTTTACCCGTAATCAGGGAGGTTTCCTGTATCGAGATGGGAGGGTAGAAAAATGGGAAACTGAATGTGATGATATATTCAAGAAGCATACCATTAATCGTGCGGTGATGACCAAAGATAGTTGCTACGTTGTTGGCACAATATCCGATGGCATATATGCGTTGGATAAAAAGGGAAAGCTGATTTGGAAGGTCAATACGGATAATAAACTACAGAACAATACTGTTTTGAGATTGTATTGTGATGATGACAACAATATATGGACAGCTTTGGATGAAGGTATTGCCTATATACACAACAATTCTTTAATCTATTATTATGAACCTCCATTTCGTAAAATAGGCATGGTATATGATGTTTTGGTAAGGGAAAATGAAGCTTATATTGCTTCTAATCAAGGACTTTATTGGCTTAGGGATGGAAAGACTGAATTAGTTCCGGGTTTGGAAGAACAAGCGTGGTTCGTCGATGAATGGGGAAAACAGATTTTCTGCGGGCACAACAAGGGAACTTTCCTTATATCAGGACTGAAATCAAAGCTGGCATCTGATGTAAAAGGAGGGATGTGTATGGAAAAAATTGAATTGAAGGAACAATCTTTTTTGTTGGAGGGAGCTTATGCGCTTCTGAATTTATATACGGAGACTGCTTCGGGAGAGTATTGCTTTACTCGGTCCTTACGTGGGTTCAGTCACATGATTCGTCATATAGAAGTGGACCATCAAGGGAATATTTGGGCGAAACATTTAAGGAATGGTTTGTATCGCTTTCGGATTGATTCGGATATGAAGCAGGTAAAGGATGTGCGGAAGTATGAGAGTTTGGGAGAAGTGAAAGGTGGGAGTTTTACTTTGTTCAAAATCAATGGTCGGGTAGTTTTTTCTAATGGGGAATATTTCTATACTTACGAAGATATGACTGATTCGATTGTTCCCTATGAAACAATGAATGAACAATTGATGGAATTGAAGGGAATCAAGACTGTGAGTCATGCGAACGGAGATTACTATTGGTTTGTGGGCGACAGGACTGTGTATTTGGTGAAGTGTGCGATAAATACTTTCAATATCGAACTTCGGATTCCATATTCTTTGTTTGACGGTCTGGCTGTGGAAGAACGAGGAAGCGTGGTTTATGACAAGAGAAATAATCATTCCTATCTTTGCTTGAATAATGCTATTGCCCGTATTGAAACAGATAGTTCCTCGTTATATAAATCTCAGACTAGGCGTTCTTTATGGATTTCAGAGATGCAGGTTACTGAGGAATTCAGTGATAAACGGAAAACATTGGTCGTGCAGTCGGGAGTCAAGGTCGAACATGAGTTTAATACAGTGAGTTTTACATTGTGCTATCCGGTTTATAACGATTATACTTATAAAGTAAGATACCGGTTGGAAGGGTATTCTGATCAGTGGATACCCGATGGACGCAATTTGCAGAAAAAGTATGCCCGTCTTCCTTATGGAAGTTATGTTTTTCGGGCGGAGATATATGATACTGGTAGAGTTTTGGCATCGGTAGAGTTTCCCTTTGAGATTTTGTCTCCGTGGTATTTGTCTTATTGGGCTGTGGGAAGCTACATTCTGATAGGGTTGTGCCTGCTGGCCTTGCTGCAATATATTGTTTATCGTTTTGTGAAGAAAAAGAAGGATCGTGTGATTGAGCAGCAGCGTGTAGCCCATCAGGCAGAGCTTGAACGGCAAGAGAAGAAGATTATCGAGTTGGAAAAGGAACAGCTTGAGGCCGATTTGCGTTTTAAAAGCAAAGAATTGTCCAGCGTGGTAATGATGAATATCGCTCATCAGGAGTTTTTGAATTCATTGAAAGAGGAGATACAGAAGCAAAAGTTGTCCGGACAGCATAGTCGTAAGAATTTGGATAAGCTTCTCGCTTTGGTTAACAATAATATAGTGTCTGATGAAGAGAGCTGGATAATGTTTCAAGCTAATTTTGACCGTATACATGAAAATTTCTTCCGGAATCTGAAACTTCAATATACTGATTTGACTTCAGGAGATTTACGCTTTTGTGCATTGCTCCGCTTGAATATGCCGACAAAGGAGATAGCGAAGTTGCTCAACATTTCTACACGTGGGGTTGATGCTGCGAGATACCGGTTACGTAAGAAATTCAATTTGCTTCCGGAAGAAAGTTTGACTGATTTCCTTATAAATTTTAAATGACTGTTTTACAGTAAAATATTAATGGAGGAAGTACTAATATTGTACTTCCTCTTTTGTTTTTTAGTGATGGGTGTACTTTTGTTGTAGTGCGGGATGTGGAGGTTGTCGCATGCTTTTCTTTTATTTGCAGCAAAATAATATTTCTATAAATTAAAAGCATGAAAGACATGAAGCATTTACTTTTCAAGTTACAATCATTTTTAGTCTTGTTGGTGTTTACTGCCGCTAGTGCGTATGCGCAGAAATCTCCGGTCGATATGAATCGTTTCATCGACGATTTAATGAAGAAGATGACCCTGGAAGAGAAAATAGGTCAGTTGAATCTGCCGGTTACCGGTGAGATTACGACCGGTCAGGCTAAAAGTAGTAATGTGGCCAAACGTATTCGTGCCGGTGAAGTGGGCGGGCTTTTCAATCTGAAAGGCGTGGAACGTATCCGCGATGTACAGAAGCAGGCGGTTGAAGAAAGTCGTTTGGGTATTCCTCTCTTATTTGGTATGGATGTTATTCATGGATATGAAACGGTGTTTCCCATTCCTTTGGGATTGTCGTGTACATGGGATATGAAGGCGGTTGAAGAATCGGCACGTATTGCAGCCATTGAGTCCAGCGCCGACGGTATTTGCTGGACATTCAGTCCGATGGTGGATATTTGCCGTGATGCCCGTTGGGGGCGTGTGTCCGAGGGCAACGGTGAAGACCCGTTTCTGGGAGCAGCCATTGCGCAGGCCATGGTACGTGGTTATCAGGGAAAGGATATGAGCCGTAATGATGAAATCATGGCTTGTGTAAAGCATTTTGCCTTGTATGGTGCCGGTGAGGCAGGACGTGACTATAATACAGTAGATATGAGTCATCAGCGCATGTTCAATGAATACATGTTGCCCTATCAGGCGGCGGTTGATGCCGGTGTGGGCAGTGCGATGGCCTCTTTCAATGAGGTCGATGGCATTCCTGCCACTGGAAACAAGTGGTTGATGACGGATATACTGCGTAAGCAGTGGGGATTTGACGGCTTTGTGGTGACAGACTATACTGGAATTGCTGAGATGACCGACCACGGTATGGGCGATACGCAGACTGTTGCCGCCTTGGCACTGAATGCAGGTGTGGATATGGATATGGTGAGCGATGCATTTGTAGGTACGCTCAAGAAGTCATTGACAGAAGGAAAAGTGACAGAAGAAGCAATTAATGCGGCTTGTCGCCGTATTTTGGAAGCTAAGTACAAGTTGGGCTTGTTCGATAATCCTTATAAATACTGTGATGTGAAGCGTGCCAAGAAGCAAATCTTTACCAAAGAGCATCGTGCTGTTGCGCGTAAGATTGCTTCGGAGAGCTTGGTGTTGTTGAAGAACGAGGGTAATGTGCTTCCGCTGGCCAAAAAAGGCACTATTGCTGTGGTAGGTCCGTTGGCAGACAGCCGCAGTAATATGCCGGGTACTTGGAGTGTGGCTGCTGTATTGAAGAATGCAACTTCTTTGGCTGAAGGTTTGAAGGCGGTAGCAGGCGATAAAGCCGAAATATTGACTGCGAAAGGCTGTAATTTGATGAGTGATGCCGAATATGAGAAACGTGCCACTATGTTCGGACGTTCTTTACACCGTGACAATCGTTCGGACAAGGAGTTGCTGGACGAGGCTCTTGCCGTGGCTGCCAAATCGGATGTTATTGTGGCTGTGCTCGGTGAGTCTTCGGAAATGAGTGGAGAGAGCAGTTGCCGCACGAATCTTGAAATGACCGACACCCAACGCATGCTGTTACAAGAATTATTGAAAACAGGAAAACCAGTGGTACTGGTACTGTTTACCGGTCGTCCGCTGGTACTGAACTGGGAGCAGGCAAACGTGCCGGCCATTCTGAATGTATGGTTTGCGGGCAGTGAGGCAGGTTTTGCCATCGGTGATGTACTGTTTGGTGATGTGAATCCGAGTGGGAAGCTGACTACGACTTTCCCGAAGAGCGTGGGACAGATTCCTTTGTTCTACAACCACAAGAACACGGGCCGCCCTCTTGCCGACGGTGCATGGTTCCAGAAATTCCGCAGCAACTATATAGACATAGACAATGAACCGCTTTATCCTTTTGGTTTCGGCTTGAGCTATACCACATTCTCTTATAGCGACGTGTCTTTGGACAAGACTAGCATGACGGATAAGGGCGAACTGACTGCTACCGTGACTGTGACCAATACCGGCAAGAGAGACGGTGCAGAAGTGGTTCAACTTTATATTCGTGACCTTGTGGGAAGTGTAACCCGTCCGGTGAAAGAGTTGAAAGGCTTTGAGAAGATTTTCCTGAAAGCCGGTGAATCTAAAAAAGTATCTTTCAAGATTACTCCCGAATTGCTGAAGTTCTACAACTACAATCTTGATTTTGTATGCGAGTCCGGTGACTTTGAGGTGATGATTGGCAGAAATAGCCAGGACGTAAAGAAAGCAGCGTTCAAGTTACTCTAACTGATTCTCAAGACGGCAATATGCAGCATTCGAGCCACTGCGTTGAGATGGCATTGTTGCTGCATATTGTCTACATCTTCACTGCAAACGTTTTGCAGTATTTGCTTGGTATATAATCTATCGTATAATGGCAATCGGTTATGGAAATCTTATGGTCGGCTTTGAGGCAGTGAAAGGTATGACGTTCTTGAATATGGGATAAAAAACTTCAGAATAGGATAAAAGCCCCCTTTGCTTTTCTATCTTCTTGCTCTATATATATGAATAGTACCTAAATATTTATTGTACTTTTATATTCCTTATAATCTGTCGTTTATGTTATACAGTAGTAGTAATGATGTACCCCTCCGGTGAACTGTGGTACTCTTGTGGTAGCTTGTTTTTTGACATATATCAACTTCTCCGGTATGTTTGCAAAAGAATTTTAAATCAATACAAAATGAAGAAAAATCTACTAATTACATGTGTGATGTTATTGTTTGCCATTACTTCGATGGCACAGAACAAAATTACGATTTCGGGTGTCGTTACGGACAAGACAGGCGAAACTGTTATCGGTGCTTCTGTTCGTGTAAAAGGGCAGGAGAGTAAAGGTAGTATTACTGATATAAATGGTAAATATCAGATTGTTGATGTGGCATCTAATGCTACCTTGATTTTTAGTTATATAGGTATGCGTGAGCAGGAGATTGCCGTAAATGGGCGTTCAACTATCAATGTGAAGATGGAAGAGGACAGCCAGCTCATTGATGAGGTGGTTGTAGTTGGTTATGGTAGTGCCAAGAAACGCGACTTGACCGGTTCTATCGTTACTGTGAAAGCGGACGAGATTGCCTCTAAGCCTTCTACCAATCCACTGGCATCCATACAGGGTAAGGTTGCCGGTGTACAGGTGGTGAATACGGGTCGTGCAGGACAAGACCCTGAAATCCGTGTTCGCGGTACGAACTCCATTAACGGTTTCAAACCCCTTTATGTGGTAGATGGACTGTTCACGGACAATATCAATTATCTGAACACTGCGGATATTGAATCTATGGAAATCTTGAAAGACCCTTCTTCTTTGGCTATTTTCGGTGTGCGTGGTGCCAATGGTGTAATCATCATTACTACTAAAAGGGCAAAAATAGGGAAGACGATGGTCAACATCAACTCTTCAGTGGGTTGGAAGGTTATTTATGACCGTGTAGGTGTGACGAATGCCGAAGAGTTTAAGATGCTGTACAACGAGCAGTTGATATCTCAAGGAAGCGACCCTTATGATTATACTCAATGGACTGGTAATACTGATTGGCAGAATGAGATATTCCAGACAGGTTTTCTGACCAATAACAATGTGAGCATTACGGGTGCAACGGATAAGAGTAAGTTTTATTTGGGTTTGGGTTACGTCATGGAAGAAGGTTCCATTAAAACGGAAAAGCTCAATAAGTTTACCGTAAACTTGAACAGTGAATATAGCGTAACCGATTTCCTGCGTTTTGGTTTCCAGCTTAATGGAGTTCGTGCCAAGTATCCTGATGCAAAGGGTGTGGATGGTGCTTTGAAGGCTGCTCCTATTGCTCCTACTCATGACCTTGAATCGGGACTGATACATACGCTGCCCGACTTCCAGCGTGCACAAGTGTGGAATCCTCTTATTGAAACAGAGCTGCGCGGTGCTCACAACAAGTCTGAAAACTATCGCGTGGCAGGTAATGTGTTCGGAGAGATAGATATTCTGAAGAACCTTACGTTCAAAGCAACTTTCTCTATGGACTATGCTTCCAGTCAGGGACGTTCATATTCTCCGCTGATTTATGTTTATAATCCCGATGTGGAGGGGGGGAAAGAACGGTTGACTGAAAGAGAAAGTGTGAACCAAAGCAAGTCTACCTCTCTTGCTGCACAGTCTGACTATGTGTTGACTTATCTCGGACAGTTTGGCAATCATGGATTGACATTGACTGCCGGTCTTACAACCAATTACAATGAGTCTTCCAGTTTGAGTGGTGGACGCAGCCAGCTTGCGGGCTACGGCATTTTGGTGGGCGACGACCCGGACAGATGGTGGCTCTCTACCATCGACGATGTATCTACGGCAACTAATGGCGGTTCTCAGAGTGACAGATTTACCATGTCTTATTTGTTCAGAGCATTGTATAACTACAAGAATCGTTATTTACTTAATGCTTCTTTCCGTAGGGACGGTTCATCTGTTTTCTATAAGACAGGTAATACTTGGGACAACTTTTACTCTTTCGGTGCCGGTTGGGTAATGACCGAAGAGAAGTTTATGCAGAACCAGAATGTAATTAACTTCTTGAAGTTGAAAGGCTCTTGGGGTGTGTTGGGTAGCCAGAATACTGGTTCCAGTTATCCGGCATATGCCACCATTGTTAGTTCGGGTTCAGCTGTGTTCGGTGACAATATCATTGCGGGTAAAGGCCCCAACAAACTGATTTCACCTACTTTGGGATGGGAACGTAATTATTCATGGGAAGTAGGTTTTGACATGCATATGTTCAATGATCGTTTGCAGCTTTCTCCGGTTTATTATAACAAAACAACAAAAGATATGTTGACTTCCATTCCGGGTATTGCAGGTACTGTTCCCGGATTACAGAATGTGGGTGAGATTCGCAATCGCGGTTTTGAACTTAGTGCTTCTTGGAACGACAAGATTGGGGAAGATTGGAGATATGGATTAGGTGCTAATTTGAGCACTATTGATAACAAGGTGCTTTCACTGGTAAACAAAGACTATAATATTATCAGTGGTCCCTCACGTGTTTCCGAAGGTTATCCGATTGGCTATTTCTATGGTTACAAGGTTGAGGGTGTATATCAGAACGAAGACGACATCCGTTTCTCTCCGATTAACTCGGTTGGCTCGGTAACACCGGGTGACTTGAAATTTGCTGATGTTGACGGTAATGGCAAAATTACTGATAATGACCGTACAATGATAGGTAATCCAACTCCTGATTTTACTTACGGTTTTAATGTTAATTTGGGATGGAAGAATCTGGACCTGACTGTTGACATGATGGGTGTTTATGGAAATGAAATTTACCGTAATTGGGGAAGCAGTAGCTATGCACAACTGAATTATCGCACAGAGCAATTGAATCGTTGGCATGGAGAGGGCACTTCCAATTGGGAGCCCTTGCTCGACCCTTCACACAAAATAAATCAGGAGGCTTCCACGTATTTCATCGAAGATGGCAGTTTCTTCAGAATCCGTAATATCGAATTGGGGTATAACTTTGACAAACGACTGTTGAATCGTATCAAGGTACAGTCACTGCGTCTTTACACTAATGTGCAGAATCCCAAGACCTGGAGCCGTAATGGAGGATATACTCCGGAAGTGGGCGGAAGTGCTATTTCGTTTGGTATTGATGGTGGAGGCTATCCTATGCCTACAGTTTATACGATTGGTTTTAATTTGACTTTCTAAAATTATATAGAGACAGACTATGAAGAAGATATTTTATTATATAGCATTTTTAGCAGTAAGCTTTGCACTAACTTCGTGTGAGGATATGTTTGATAGAAAACCGCTTGGACAACAGACAGAGGATGATTTGACTGGTGGTACTTATGAAACACAGGTTTTTAATATGTATGCCAAGTTGCGCGGTTTTCATTTGACAAGCGGCAATACTGCATTGGCAATCCACGGTATGCGTTCTGAGGACGCAGAGAAAGGAAGTACATTGTCCGATGGAGCTGCTACCGGCAAGATGTTCGATGACTTTGAATATTTGGCAAGTAATGGGATGATTAAGAGTTATTGGAATGATAACTATTCATTGATACATAAGGTAAATGATTTGCTTGATGAGATGAGCCAAAATCCGTCATTGACAGAAGGTGACCTCGTCAATAAGGGGGAAGCTTTGTTTGTACGTGCTTTCTGTTATTTCAACCTTGTACGCGCTTTTGGTGAAGTGCCTTTGATTGACTTTAAAGTTTACGATGCAGCTGAGGCAAATGTTCCAAAGTCTTCTGTGGCAAAGATATATGAATTAATAGATTCTGACCTTACGGAAGCCGAAAACAGTCTGCCCAGAACGTGGGAGCAACTTTATGTAGGTCGTCTCACTTGGGGAGCTGCTCGTTCTCTTCATGCACGCACATACATGATGCGTAATGACTGGGGGAATATGAAGGCTGCCGCTGAAGAAGTGATTAACTCCGGTTTATATAATCTGAAAACACCTTATGAAGACATATTCCGAGAAAAAGGTGAAAACTGTAGTGAATCTGTTTTTGAATTGCAATGTACGGCAACAGAATCACAACCAGGTTCTAATGACATAGGAAGCCAGTTTGCTTCCGTTCAGGGTGTACGTGGCGCAGGCGAGTGGAATCTCGGTTGGGGGCAACACACCGCTACTCAAGAATTGGCAGATGCTTTTGAAGAGGGAGATCCGAGAAAAGACGAAACTTTGCTTTATTTTATACGCAACGGCAAGGACGATCCAGAGTCCATACCTGCTAACAAGCCTTATGGTGAGAAACCTATTTCGAATGCTGATGTTATAGCTAAATACTTTAACAAGAAGGCATATACGGACCCGGCGATGCGTTTGAAATTCACAAAGGGAGGATATTGGGTAAATATTCGTCTGATACGTTATGCTGATGTGGTATTAATGGCTTCCGAAGCTGCTTGTGAATTGGGTGATTTATCTTCTGCCCGTAACTATTTGGAGATGGTGCGCGCTCGTGCTCGTGGCAATAATATCGGAATTCTACCGGAAGTGACGACCAACAACCAGAATGAACTGCGTGAGGCCATTCGTCATGAAAGACGTGTTGAGTTAGGTATGGAGTTCGACCGTTTCTACGACTTGGTTCGTTGGGGTATTGCTAAAGAGGTACTTCATGCGGCAGGCAAGACCGGTTATCAAGACAGACATGCTTTGTTGCCCATTCCGCAAGACGAAATTGACAAGTCGAATGGTGTATTGGTTCAAAATCCCAATTATTAATCTATAAATGTACTAACTACTTATGAAAAAATATATAGTATCTGTGGCTTCTTGCCTGTTTGCATTGTGTATGCAGTCTTGTTTTCAGGATATGGATCATCCTGCTTTCGACTACCCTGAGAGTACAGGTGAAGTACCTACTACCCCTTTGAAGATGTATCTTCCTTTTGATGAAGAGGACATTCGGGATAAAGGTGAATGGGGATTTTTGGTAGCAGATAACGGTAATGCCAAGTTTGCGGAAGACGGAATCGCTGGCATGGCCTATCAAGGTGCTGAGAATGCTTACATTTTGGCCAAGACTCCTTCTATATTGGAAAATAACATGCCCACTATCGGTGATTTGACTGTAGCTTTCTGGATGAGAACCACTAAGAATACTTCTGCGCAAGGTTTGTTCTCTATCCCTAACTCTATTAAATTCTGGGGCAACTTCGACATCTTCTTGGAGAATAATAATAGCGAGACTCAGGCATTTTTCAAGGTTCATATCTTCAATCAGACAGCAAAAGAGAATGATGAAAGATGGGTTGAGGCAAAAATAGATGATATTTTTGGTAGCGAATGGGTGCATCTGGCTTTTGTGTATGATGGCAATACTTCTACCATTACTGTTTATCGTAATGGTGAGGGTGTCTTTACCAAAGAATTGCCAGATTGTGGGAAATTGAAGTTTAATAATGTAGGCGCTTCTTTGGCTGTTGGTGCATTTCAGTTCAGCACTACTCCGAGTCTTACTTCGGGTGCAGGAGCACAAACCTGGGCAAAGAACTTTCCCGGTCAGCTTGATCAGTTCCGCTTATATGACAAGGTGTTGACGGCAACCGAAATTCAGAGTATTTACTCTGGAAAAGAATGAAGCTACACTTTAATCTGATGATAGGATGAAAGTATTATATTTCATAGTATGTCTTTTGTTGGTTGCGTGCAGTGGTGATAATCAACCTGAAGTGAATCAGCCTTTCGAGTTGAAGAATATCATTGTGGGTGACCAACAAAACCAACAGACATTTGAGAATGTTGCTCCCAATGTAGCCATTGTTTTGGAGTTCTCGGATGCTGTAGATGAGGCTTCAGCCCGTAACAATATTGCTTTGAAACATGAGGAGCTTCCTGTAAGCTGCGATTATGAGTTCCTGCAAGAGAAAAAAGTATCGGTGACTCCTAAGGGAGGCTTTAAAGTCTTGTCATCGTATAAATTGATTGTCAATCCGGGGGTGAAATCCACTTCCGGGACACTGCTTTCCAATGGCAAGGTTTGTATGATTAAGACTGGAATGGATGATACAGACAAGTTTGAGCGTATCCCTGATGAGGACTTGTTGACATTGGTACAGAAGCAGACCTTTAAGTACTTCTGGGACTTTGGGCATGAATATTCCGGAATGGCGCGCGAACGTACTACTTCGGGCGATGTCGTTACTACCGGTGGTACCGGCTTTGGCGTGATGGCCATGCTGGTAGCTGCTGAACGGGGCTTTATTACCCGTCAGCAAGCTGTTGAACGAGTGCAGAAGATAGTTACTTTTCTTGATAAGGAATGTACGGCTTATCATGGTGCTTATGCACATTGGATAAATGGCGCAACGGGAGCAACCAAACCTTTCAGTGAGAAAGACAACGGTGCCGATTTGGTTGAGACATCCTTGTTATTTCAAGGTTTGCTTGCCGCTCGAGCCTATTTCAAGGAAAATACGGAAGTAGAAAGCAGGTTGCGTGCCGACATAACCCGTCTTTGGGAAGCTATTGACTGGACCTGGTTCCGGAAAAATGGTGAAGATGTACTATATTGGCATTGGAGTCCCGATTACGGTTTTGAGAAGAACCTGGCAATAAGAGGATGGAATGAGTGTCTGATTACTTATATACTTGCTGCTTCGTCTCCAACACATGCTATCGATAAAGTTGTATATGAAGCGGGCTGGGCTAAAAATGGAGGAATCAGGAATGGAAAATCTTATTATGGCATCACTCTTCCTTTAGGTTCGGATAAAGGGGGACCGCTGTTCTTATCTCAATATTCTTTTCTAGGCATTAACCCACAAGGACTGGAAGACCAATATGCCGATTACTGGATGCAAAATCGCAATCATACGTTGATTAATTACAATTATTGTAAGGAAAATCCTAAAGGATATACGGGTTATAGCGCTTCTTGTTGGGGGTTGACGGCAAGTGACGGCGATACGGGATATTCAGCTCATTCACCTACTAATGATAAAGGGGTCATTGCTCCAACAGCTGCTTTGTCTGCATTTCCTTATACTCCGGAGGAGTCAATGGAAGCGCTGCATTTCTTCTATTATAAGATGGGAGACAAACTTTGGAAAGATTATGGTTTTATAGATGCCTTTAATTTGACGGCAGATTGGTACGATACTCAGTACATAGCCATTGACCAAGGGCCGATAATCTGTATGATAGAGAATTATAGAACAGGTCTCCTTTGGAATTTATTTATGTCTATACCGGAAATCCAACAAGGACTGAAGAAGCTTGGCTTTCAGAGTCCGTGCTTAAACTAAAAGAATGATTATGATGAGAATATTAATATATTTGATACTTTTGCTATACCCTTTTAATTTGATTTCGGGACAGAAAAAGCAGAAGCGGCTTTCTGACGACGAACTTATGACCCTCGTTCAGAAGCAAACTTTCCGTTACTTTTGGGATTTTGCCCATCCTGAATCCGGATTGGCGCATGAACGGAGTAACGGTGGTGCCGAGACAGCTACCATTGGTGGGTCGGGATTCGGAGTGATGGCTATCATTGTCGGCATAGAACGCGGGTTTATCACCCGTGAACAAGGTGCTGAACGTATACTGAAGATTGTTCGTTTCTTGAGCGACAAGAATACCGACAGTTATCACGGCATGTGGGCACATTGGATGAACGGTAAAACCGGTAAGACCATTCCTTTCAGCCGTAAGGATGATGGAGCCGATATTGTAGAATCCGCTTTCATGTTCGAAGGTTTGTTGGCTGCCCATCAGTATTTTATAAAGGATAATCCGACGGAAAACCGTATCCGGGGAATGATTAATAATCTGTGGCGCCAAGCAGAGTGGAATTTTTTCACTCAGGGGCAAGATGTGATGTATTGGCATTGGTCACCCTATAACGGGTGGGCGATGAACCATCAGATTAAAGGTCATAACGAGTGCCACATTATTTATATTTTAGGTGCGTCTTCTCCTACTTATCCGATTGCCGAGAGTGTTTATCATAAAGGCTGGGTCAATGCGAATACTTTTCTGAATGGTCGGGAGTATTATGGCATCAGGCTTCCTCTCGGAAACGATAACGGTAAGGGCGGTCCTTTGTTCTTTACTCATTACTCTTACATGGGGCTTGATCCGCATGGCTTGAAGGACCGCTATGCTGACTACGAGGAACAAATGAAGGCCCATACCTTGATTAACCGTGCCTATTGTATCGACAATCCGAAGGGATATAAGGGTTACGGTGAGAAATGCTGGGGATTGACAGCCAGTGACGGTGATAAAGGCTATTCGGCCCATAGCCCCGGAAATGATCGCGGCGTGATTACGCCTACTGCGGCCCTTTCATCCATCCCTTATACACCGGAATATTCTTTGGAGGCCATGCGCTATTTCTATGAAGAACTGGGTGACCGTCTTTGGGGTGAATATGGGTTCAAAGATGCATTTAATCTGACTGAGGATTGGTTTGCGCCTTCGTATCTTGCCATTGACCAGGGACCGATTATTGTGATGATAGAGAACTATCGTACCGGTTTAATTTGGAAGCTTTTCATGAGTCATCCCGATGTACAGAAGGGATTGAAGAGATTAGGCTTTACGTCTCCTTATTTGAATAAGGCTGATTAGGTTTGGCAGGATTTGATTTTGGTAAATTTTATATAGATTAAAAAGGATTATAACCATGAAAAACGTGCTTTTCAATAGTGTATTGGTTGCTTTCGTATTGCTTGTCGCCTCGTGCGGCAAGCAACCGGAAGCTAAGGTGGAGGTGATGTCGTTTAATATCCGTCTGGATCATGTAGCGGACAGTATGAATAACTGGAAATACCGTAAGGATAATGTAGCACAGATGATTGCTTATTATGCTCCGGACATTGTGGGCATGCAGGAGGTGGTAAAGAATCAACTCAATGACTTGAAGGAGCGTCTTCCTCAATATACTGCCCTTGGCGTAGGTCGTGCAGATGGAAAAGAGAAAGGCGAATATTGCTCCCTTTTTTATAAGACAGATTGTTTTGAACTTTTAAAGAACGGAGATTTCGGACTGAGTGAGACTCCCGATTCCATCGGAAAGAAAGGCTGGGATGCGGCATGCGAACGTATCGTGACTTGGGCTGTGTTGAAAGATAAGGTGAGTGGCAGGAAAGTAGCTGCTTTCAACACCCACTTTGACCATGTAGGTGAGGTGGCACGTCGAGAAAGCGCTAAGTTAATACTCGAGAAGATAAAGCAAATAGCGGGAGAGCTTCCGGTAATTATCACTGGAGACTTTAATGGAACGGTAGACTCCGAGCCGGTCACTATATTGACGGAAGGTGGAATGAGGAACGCTTGTTCCACGGCAAAGGTCGTTTACGGACCGACATGGAGCTTTCATGACTTCGGACGTATTCCGGTGGAGAAGCGCAGGCTGATAGATTTTATATTCGTAAATGCTTCTGTAGAGGTGGAGCGTTACCGCACAGTTGGCGATAAGCCGGACAATGGCTATCTTTCCGACCATGCTCCCGTATTGGTTACTTTGAAACTGTAAAGAGGCACTCGTCTAATTCTATTCTGCATTATTTACAAATCATAAGGGCTCAAGAAACACTTGTATACTGAACCTAATTCAGTCGTATAGTGAATGCCATTCAGTCGTATACTGAATAGGGTTCAGTCGTATACTGAATGCACTGTATTCTAACTGTACTGATAATCAGTAAATTATAAAACAGTGTTACGCCTTTGATAAATTACAACAAATAATGAATACATGAAAAATAAACTATCCTGGGGAATTGCCTTGTTGCCCTTTGTTCCTTCGGTTTGGATGCAAGGACAAGAACAGAAACAAGGAATAGGAAACAGGCGTCCTAACATTATTTTTATCATGAGTGATGACCATGCCCGACAAGCAATGAGTATATATGGACATCCCATAGGTAAAATAGCTCCTACTCCCCATATTGACCGTATTGGGCATGAAGGGGCGGTATTTCAGAATAATTACTGTTGCAATTCCATTTCCGGTCCCAGTCGTGCAGCCATACTGACTGGTAAGCATAGTCATAAGAATGGTTTTATGAGGAATGGAAATAAAGGATTTGACGGTTCGCAGCAGACACTGCCGAAGATATTGCAAGCAAACGGTTATGAAACAGCCATTATCGGCAAGTGGCATCTTGTTTCAAAGCCTACCGGGTTTGACCATTGGATGATTTTGAATGATCAGGGAGATTATTATAATCCGTATTTTATTACCGAGGGAGATACCACTCGGCATAAAGGATATGTAACTGACCTCATCACTCAATATTGTGAAGACTGGATGAGTGGGCGCGAGGATAAGAATAAACCTTTTTTCCTGATGATGCATCACAAAGCCATTCACCGTAATTGGGTGCCTGCCGAACGGCATTATCATTTGTACGAACACACGCAGTTCCCTTTACCCGACAATTATTATGATGCATACGAAGGACGTTATGCGGCACAAATGCAGAAGATGAATATATACCGTGATATGTACGAAGGTCACGACTTGAAGATGGTTGCGGGTATGAATAGCGACAGTCTGCTATTCGACCCGTGGCCTCATGCTTTTCTTGGTACGATGGAGCCGGATGAGCGCCGCCGTTTTATGGATGCCTATCGTGAACGGAACAATGAATTTTATTCGAAACAGCGTACTTTCAAAGAGGTGGCAGAATGGAAATATCAGCGTTATTTGCAGGATTATATGGCTTGTGTGGCAAGCGTGGACGAGAGTGTAGGAGAAATATTGGATTATTTGAAGCGTACCGGATTGGATAAAAATACGATTGTCGTTTATACTACAGACCAGGGGTTCTATCTGGGCGAGCACGGTTGGTTTGATAAACGTTTTATGTACGAGGAGTCTTTCGGTATGCCGATGGTAATGAGCTGGCCGGGACATATTAAGCCTGGAACGCAGGTAACAGGATTAACTCAAAATATTGATTTCGCTCCCACTTTTCTCGATATGTGTGGAATTGAGATTCCTGAAGACATGCAGGGAGTGTCATTTCGTCGGTTGGTAGAGGGAGAAAATACTCCACGAAACTGGAGGAAGTCACTTTACTATCACTATTATGAATTCCCCGGTTTTCATAGTGTCCGTGCACATTACGGTGTCAAGATGGAGCGCTATAAATTGATGCATTTTTATGTGGATGACAAGTGGGAACTTTATGATTTGAAGGAGGACCCGGCAGAAATGCATAATTTGTATGGTGAAAAAGGGATGGAGAAGGTTGCTGCAGAATTGAAAGCGGAACTTGCCCGCCTGCAGGAAGAATATGATGTTCCTGAATCTCTGTGCAAATAATAGTGCATATTTCGTGATGTATAAATGAATATTTAGAAATATAAATGTGGATAATATGATGAAAAGATTAAGTGGTCTGGTGCTGCTGTTGTGTTTGGCGAATTTCCTTTCTGCACAGGACATGCGTATGGATACTTATTGTAATCCTTTGAATATCGATTACACGTATATGATTTATAATTCGGATAAGAGTATCTCCTACCGTTCCGGTGCCGATCCTGCCGTGGTGGAGTTTCGGGGTGAATATTATATGTTTGTTACCCGTTCACACGGTTATTGGCGTTCCAGGGATTTGCTGAACTGGGAGTTTGTACGTCCGGGCAGGAACTGGTATCCGCAAGGGTGTAATGCTCCGGCGGCACATAATTACAAAGATTCGGTACTTTATGTGACCGGTGATCCTTCCGGTTCCATGAGTATCCTTTATACGGATAATCCGGCTTCAGGAAACTGGGAAGCTGTTCCGGCAATTTTGCATAATCTGCAAGATCCCGATTTGTTTATTGACGATGACGGTAAAGCGTATATGTTCTGGGGTTCTTCCAATGTGTATCCTATCAGGGGAATGGAACTGGACAAGAACCGGCGTTTCATCAAGAAGGGAGAAACGAAAGAACTCTTCAATTTGGATATGCCTAAACATGGCTGGGAACGTTTCGGTGAAAACCATACGGATACTGTATTGGGCGGATATATTGAGGGGCCTTGGCTGACGAAGCATAATGGGAAATACTATATGCAATACGGTGCTCCGGGAACGGAATTCAATGTCTATGCCGATGGTGTTTATGTGGCCGATTATCCGATGGGGCCTTATACTTACCAAAAGCATAATCCGGTGTCCTACAAGCCGGGTGGTTATATGAACGGTGCCGGACATGGAAGTACCGTGCTTGGTCCTGGGGGGCAGTATTGGCATTTTGCTTCGATGTCACTCTCTATCAATGTGAATTGGGAACGTCGCCTTTGTATGTTTCCGGCAGGGTTTGATAAAGATGGCATTATGTATGTAGATACCCGTTTCGGAGACTATCCCCGTTATGCACCTACCGTACCGGGCAAGGCTGGACAGTTCCGTGGCTGGATGTTGCTCTCGTATGGCAAGCCGGTGACGGCTTTTACTACAAAAGACGAATTTAAGGCAGATGCCCTGACGGATGAACTGACTAAAACTTTTTGGCTTGCCGAGGCTAATGACGAACGGCAGTGGGTGATGATTGATTTAGAGAAACCTGCTGATGTGTATGCTGTTCAGATAAACTATCACGATTATCAAAGTAATATGTACGGTCGCTACGAAGGACTCCATCACCGTTATCTCATCGAAGGTTCTCTTGATGGTGAGAATTGGGATATATTGGTGGACCGTAAGGAAAGTTATAGGGATACTCCGAATGATTATGTTGAACTGGCATTACCCAAGTCTGCCCGTTATATCCGTTATAAAAATATAGATATACCGACACCGAATCTGGCTATATCTGAACTTCGCGTCTTTGGATTGGGTACGGGGAAGGCACCGCAACAACCCAAAAAGTTGGTACTTGACCGCCAAGCAGACCGTCGTGACATCTCCATCCGTTGGGAGGCTGTGAAAGGTGCACAAGGTTACAACATACTTTGGGGCATTGCACCGGACAAACTTTACAGCTCTTGGATGGTCTATGATAAGACTGATTTATTGATGAAAACCCTTACTGCTGATCAGGATTATTATTTTTGTGTGGAGGCTTTCAATGAAAATGGTGTATCTTTACGTTCGGAAGTTAAACATGTAAAATAAATAATAAGATGAAACGTATAATCGGCATCCTTTGTGGATTATTCTTTTTCTTGTTTTCGTTTGCACAAGAAACCTTTCAAAAGGAAACTTATATCTCTTCCCGTGGAGATACATTGTTGTATCGTTTGTTGCGTCCAGAGGTGATGAAACCTGATGAAAAGTATCCTTTGGTGCTTTTCCTGCATGGTGCCGGAGAGCGTGGCAATGATAATGAGAAACAATTGGTTCATGGTGGGCAGATGTGGCTTAATCCTGTAAACCGCGAAAAGTATCCGGCGTTTATTTTGGCTCCGCAGTGTCCTGAAACCGGATATTGGGCATATACGGAGCGCCCTTCATCTTTTGCTCCGGCAGATATGCCGTTGGAAGTGCCTGTTTCTCCTATTTTCCGTACGTTGAAAGAGTTGTTGGATTTCTATCTGGCCATGCCGCAGATAGACAAAGACCGTATCTATGTTATGGGACTTTCTATGGGAGGAATGGGTACATTTGACATGGCTGTCCGCTATCCGGAGATTTTTGCGGCAGCAATACCTATTTGTGGAACAGTGAATCCGGCACGGTTGAAGGCTGGCAAATCGGTCAAGTTTCGTATTTTTCATGGAGATGCGGATAATGTAGTAACTCCTGAAGGATCGCGTGCAGCATATCGGGCCTTGAAAGCTATTGGTGCCGATGTGGAATATATTGAATTTCCTGGTTGTAATCATGGTAGTTGGAATCCGGCTTTCAACTATCCTGGTTTTATGGAGTGGCTGTTTAATCAGAAGAAAAAATGATGAGGATATTGTCTGTTATCGGAGCGCTCTTTTTAGGGGGCGCTTTTTTAACTTCTTGCACCACTTCCGGTCGGGTAAGTACTTTTGTGGTATTGCCGGATACGCAGACTTATCTGGAACAATGTCCGGAGGTCTTCGAGTCGCAAGTGGACTGGTTGGTTGCCAACCGTAAGAAAATAGATGCCGTGTTCCAAGTGGGAGATTTGACACAAGATAATTCTCCGGTGGAATGGGCGTATATGCAGAAAGCTTTTTATCGTATCAGCCAAGCGGGAATACCTTATTCTGTCGTGTGGGGAAATCATGATATTGGCAGTAAGCCCGGCAAGTTTTCGGACGTGCATAACACTGCAATGGCCAACAAGTATTTTCCTCTTTCCGATTATATGCAGAAGAACTATTGGGGAGGCAGTGCGGATGGAAAGACATTGGATAACTATTACATAAATTTCAGGTCGGGCGATACCGATTGGCTGGTCTTGAATCTGGAATTCGGGCCTTCTGATGAGGCTCTGCAATGGGCCGATTCCATAGTGGGTATTCATCCGGATAAGCTTGTCATATTGAATACACACGCCTATTTGTATTGTGACAGTACGTTGCATGACGGGAAAGACTGGTGGCGCCCTCAAGGATATGGCATCGGCAAAGAGTCTGGGCGCACAGTGAACGATGGTGCTGGAATCTGGGAGAAATTGCTTCTCAAACATCGCAATGTGATAGCTGTCTTTTGTGGGCATGTCTTGAAAAGCGGAGTCGGAACGCTGGTCTCTATAGGGAAAGAGGGAAATAAAGTGTATCAGATGCTGGCAAACTATCAGCGTGGTGTGGAAGGCAGTAGATTGGGAGGTGAGGGCTACTTACGCATTGTAACTTTTAACCGGAAGACAAGGGAGATAGATGTGAAGACCTATTCGACTTGGAATAAAGCCTACCACCCCTCCGAACATCATAACTTTAAGTTCAGAGAGGTGGACTTTGACGAATATCTGCGCTGAAATTTTTCAGAAAATAGATTCCTGTGTCTGTGTGGTCAGCAGTTCCAAAGCCTTGATGCCCATAACGGAATTCCCTTTCTGGTTCAGTCTTGGGCTCCATACTGCGACTGAATAACGCAGTGGATAAACTGCAGCTATGCCGCCTCCTACACCACTTTTTCCAGGAAGGCCTACTAGATAAGAGAACTCTCCGGCTTCGTCATAAAAACCACATGTTTGCATGATGGCATTGATCCTTTTTACCTGAGAGGAGGTCAGAGTGATGTTTTCGAACGCAAAGGCTTGTTTATGGTTGGCGAAAGGTAAAAATGCCTTAGACAAATCATAACAGCTCATCTCTATGGAGCATTGCAGGAAATAGAAGCGGAGTACGCGTTCTATGTCATTGTTTATGTTATGATGATATTTCAACAGATTGGTAATTGCCGCATTCAGGTAGCCGTTTTCGCGTTCGGATAGGGCTACTTCTTCATTATAATCAATCTGGTTGTTTCTGCTGAGTGAACGGACAAAACGGATATATTCCTCTTTTGGATGCTTTAAATGGCTCAATAGAATGTCGGTCATCACAATGGCGCCGGCATTGATAAATGGATTTCGGGGAATACCTTTTTCTACCTCTAGTTGCACTAGCGAGTTGAAAGCAGTGCCCGAGGGTTCTTTACCCACTCTTTTCCATAGATTGTCTCCTTCAAGGCTTAGGCACATGGCAAGGGAAAATACTTTCGAAATACTTTGTATGGAGAAGCCGGTAGTAGCTTCTCCATGCATGAAGGTTTCGCCTTGTATGGTGTGAATGCACATTCCGAACTGGTCCGGATTGATTTTGGCGAGTGCCGGAATGTAATCAGCTTGCTTGCCAATAGTGGCATAAGGCTCTATTTCTTGATGAATACCTTTCAGTATTTTCTGATAATCCATATTATAGTTCTTTTATTTCTCTATATAGTCGCCATTGTCCCTAATGAGTTCTATCAGCTTTTCCACCGCCTCTTCTTCGGGAATGTTCTTTTCGATGCACTCCTTCTTTTTGTAGAGGCTGATTTTGCCTCGTCCGGCGCCTACATAGCCATAATCAGCATCGGCCATTTCTCCGGGGCCGTTGACAATGCAGCCCATGATTCCTATCTTGAGTCCTTTCAGATGGCCGGTGGCTGCCTTGATACGGGCAATGGTACTTTCCAGGTCGTAGAGGGTGCGTCCGCAGCCGGGACAAGAGATGTATTCGGTCTTGCTGGTACGTACACGTCCGGCTTGCAGGATACCGAAAGCAGTGGCATCCACTACTTTGCCGCTTATGGTTTCTCCTTGGTTGAAGAGAAGGATACCGTCACACAGACCGTCGAAGATGAGTGCTCCCATGTCTGCAGCCGCTTTGATTTGCAGATTCTCTAATTCATTTTCTGCGTAGTGTTCAAAGAAGACTACCGGATTTTTCAGGCCCTCCTTCATCATCTGGTGTACCAGAGCGCGTTGTTCTCCCAATCGGTTGGGGTGATTGCTTTGTGAAACTAATACGACTTCCGGATGATACTTCAGGCAGGCGATGGCTTCGTCATTCAGCCCCATGTACGTGATGAAGAGGAATTTCAAGGAAGCGCCGCAGCTGCTTAGGAAAGGAAGCTGGTCTCCTTTGAAGGCGGGCCAGGCATTGTCCGGTTCCGTTCCGCCGTTACTGTGCTCCATCCAGACATCGGCATCGATAATACATTGCATGTCTTCCGGAAGTTGTTCGGGAATGGAACGTCCCGTATAGATATAGTCCGGCACGAATTGCGGGTTGAAGTCCATGTCCCCGTCCAGGCGTGCGGCAATGACCACGGGCAGATTGTCTCCGCCGATATTGTGTACGGCAGCAGTCTCGCGGCGGGTGGGAGAGAGATAATTGAATTCCGGCACATCTGCTCCGGGGATATAAGGATGGTCGTGGCGCTGCACGATATAGTCCACCAATTTGCGGGCTACGGGGATTTCCGCCTCCGGAGCTTCGCTCAGGGAAACCCGGATGGTGTCACCCAAGCCGTCTGCCAGCAGGGCGCCGATGCCCAAGGCCGATTTGATGCGTCCGTCTTCTCCGTCTCCGGCTTCCGTTACACCGAGATGCAGCGGGAATCGCATACCTTCCTGCTCCATGACGGTTGCCAGCAGGCGTACTGTCTTTACCATGACCACTGTATTGGATGCCTTGATGGAAATGACTACATCCGTGAAATTCTCTTGCACGCAGATGCGCAGAAACTCCATACAAGATTCCACCATGCCTTCCGGTGTATCGCCATAGCGCGACATGATGCGGTCGGATAATGAACCGTGGTTCACGCCGATGCGGATGGCAGTATGGTTCTCCTTGCAGATATTAAGGAAGGGGACAAAGCGGTCGTGTATCTTCTGCAACTCCTGGGCATACTCTTCATCGGTATACTCCAGATGTTTGAAAGTACGTGCTGCATCCACATAGTTTCCCGGATTGATGCGGACTTTTTCTACATACTGTGCTGCTACGTCCGCTACCTTCGGATTGAAGTGAATGTCGGCCACAAGCGGCACCATATATCCGTCTTGGCGTAGGCCTATGTTGATATTCATCAGGTTTTCAGCCTCTTTGATGCCTTGGGCCGTGAGGCGTACATACTCTCCTCCGGCATCGACAATACGTTTGGCTTGCGCTACACTGGCTTCTGTGTCCTGCGTAGCGGTGTTCGTCATACTTTGTATGCGGATAGGATTGGAGCCGCCCATAGGGGTGGCTCCGATATTCACTTCTGATGTTTCTCGTCGGGAATAATTGAATATATCCACGTTGTTGGTGTTTAGTGATTAGTTTACTTTATACTCGTATTTCACTTCTTTCAGGTCTTCGTTCGCTTTCACGATTTTCTTTTTCAGACCTTCTTTGTAAGCGGTAAAGGCTTCTGCCAGTCCGGTATCGCTTAATGCGAGCATTTGTACGGCGAGAATGGCGGCATTCATTGCTCCATTGATGGCTACGGTGGCTACGGGGATACCCGGAGGCATCTGAATGATGGAATAAAGCGCATCTACGCCATCAAGCACGGAACCCTTTACGGGTACGCCGATTACAGGCAGCGTTGTATTGGCTGCAATGACCCCGGGCAGGGCGGCAGCCATACCGGCTGCGGCGATGATTACTTT
>OGXH01000551.1_pt1 | contig 26676 bp, 18 predicted proteins | sample 1576241 | NCBI WGS metagenome assembly OGXH01 (sample SAMEA3541529, study PRJEB24748) | human gut metagenome | biome: human gut; feature: human-associated habitat; material: faeces | place: China | collected 2012
TCATGCCGCTCCCCTACAATGGCGTGTGCGGTCAGCGGGAGTGCCACCAAACCTACAGCCTGCAAGGCGCTCAATGAGCGCCGCTACAGACGCAATTGGTGCATGCCATTCTAACGGCAGCTGGCAGTGGACGAACGCCCGCCTCCCATACAATGCGCGGCCGGAAGCCTTGTGCCCCGGAATCTGCCCGCGTTCGCCTTTGTCGAACCCGCAAAATATCGCTTGCAATTTCCCGGCGCACATTGTATCATAATACCCAAAGAAGCGATTTCCGGAAAGGCACGATCTTCTGCATGGTCAAAAGGAAGTCTGTGATATGGTGTATTCACGGATGACTTGCCTGCAAGTGATCCGCTTTTTTGTCCTTTTGGTAATTCTCGGAAAAGTATCACGGGGAGGTCCCAATGAAAAAGATCCTGACGCTGACGCTCTGCCTCGCCCTGCTGCTGGGCCTGTTCTCCGGCTGCGGCGGGAAGCAGTATGACCCGCTGGCGGGCGTGGAGACGACGGTGTTCACCGACGATGCCGGGCGCGATGTGACGGTCCCGGCCGGCATTACGCGCATCGCGGCCAGCGGCTCGACGGCACAGATGATCCTGATGACGCTCGTGCCGGAGCTGCTCGTCGGCCTTGCCAGCTCGCCCAGCACGGCGCAGCGGCCGTATTTTCCGGAGGAGATGTGGACGCTGCCGACGTTCGGCCAGTTCTACGGCAGCAAGGCCAACCTCAACATGGAGGCACTGATCGACGCCGAGCCGCAGCTCATCGTCGACCTTGGCGATGCCAAGGAGAACGTCCGCAGCGATATGGACGGCATCCAGAAGCAGACCGGCATCCCGACGGTCTTCCTCGAAGCGACGCTCGAAGAAATGCCGCAGGCCTACCGCAAGCTCGGCCGGCTTCTCCACCGGGAGGCCGAGGCCGAGGTGCTGGCGGTCTATCTGGAGCAGACGCTTGCCATGGCGGCGGAGAATTCGGCAAAGCTGCCGCAGGACGCGCGCAAGACCGTGCTGTTCGGCACGGGTGCGACGGGCCTCGCCTGCAACGCCGAGGGTTCGGTACAGGCGGACGTGCTGTCGCTCGTCGGCGCCGGAAACGCCATCCATTCCGAGGAGATCAGCAACCGCAACGGCGGCACGACCGTGAACCTCGAGGAGGTCTACGCCTGCGACCCGGATGTGATCCTTCTGGCGGCGGGCGGTCCGTATGACACGCTGGCGGAGAGCGAATGGTCCGGCCTGACGGCCGTGAAAAACGGGACATATTATGAAATTCCAAACCTGCCGTATGACTGGATGTCCTCCCCGCCGTCCATCAACCGCGTGCTGGGTATCTACTGGCTGGGGAATCTGCTGTACCCCGAGCTTTATGACTATGACATGGTCGAAAAGGCGCAGGAGTTCTATCGCCTGTTCTGGCACTATGAGCTTTCTGCGGAGGAGGCGGAGCGGCTGCTCGCGCGCTCCACGCGCAAGACTTGGAGGGAGGGCCAATGAAGCGAAAGATGTCCTTCCTGGTCGCGGGTCTTTTGTGCCTGTCCCTTTGCCTCGGGGCCGAGGCGGCCGGGACCGTGACGGATACGCTGACGGTCAGGGTCGGCTACTACGGCATGGAGCAGGACCGCTATGTGGAGGTCGCGACCTACCACTGGAGCGAGCTCTATGACGCCCTGCCGCTGCACTATGAGGCCTATTCCTTCTTCCGCAGCACGGACGATGGGACCTACAACACGGTCATCGACTCGGCCTATGGCTTCTACCTTGCGGACCTTCTGGACTACGCCGGGATCTACAGCGGCGATATCTCGGTCGTCGCGTTCTACACCCGCGACCAGAGCGTCGGCTTTTTCACCTCATTCACCTATGCCGACCTGTTCGGCACGCAGCGATACTATTATAATGATCTCTCTGCGCACATCAGCCCGGTCTATGACGAAAACGGCACGCTGACCGGCTATGACGGCGACGAGGCATGGAACGACTGCTGGACGGTCCAGCCGATGCTGGCGCTGGAGGACAGCTGGGTGAGCTATGAGATCGGCACGGAGCACACCGCGCCGAACTATTCCTCGCTCGGAACGGGCAACCGCTTCCGCCTGCTGTTCGGCCAGTCCTATCCGCTCGAGTGCCGCACGAACCAGAGTGCAAAATATACGCACACGCTGTTCATCACCCTGCAGGGCGCGCCGAAGATCACGGAGGAGCCGCCGGAGCTGGACGGCACGCTCGGCTCGCATACGGCGACATTTCAGATTTCCGTCGGCCAGCAGGCCCTGCGCGATGCGCTGGCGCAGTATCTGGACATCGCCTCGTCCGACAGCTCCGTTCTGGAGATCACCGGCATCACCGTCACGCCGGACGCGCAGTATTCCGACCTTGCGACCGTGACGGTGCACTACACCGTGCACGCCGAGGGAGAGGTCGAGCTGTCGTTCGGCTTCGGCGGGACGTCCATCGCCGAAAACCGGCAGGTCACGACAAAGCAGCCCGAGGAAAAGCCGACGGAACCGACGAAGCCGGCGGAGACAACGCCGTCCACGGAGCCGTCCGAGGGACCGGGCGGCGGGCCCTCCGCCCCGACCGGCGGAGCCGAACCGCGGGAGACGACGCCGTCCGCGTCCATGCCATCCGAGGCAGCACCGTCCGAACCGGTCGAGCCGACGGCGGCCGTGGACCCGGAGACCATCCGCATGTACGCCCTGCCCGATGCGCTGGCTTTGCAGCTGCAGAGCGGCGGGCAGGCGGAAGCGCCGGGCGCGGCCGATCCGGTGCCTGTCACCGTTGTTACGGTGCAGCCGGAGGATGACCGGAAGCTCCTGCTGCTGACGGGCGCGGGCGCCCTTGCGCTTGCCGTGCTCGGCGCGCTGTGCGCGCTGCGCTACTATACCAGAGGGAGGAGATCATCATGACTTCTGTATTCCACAAAATTCTGCGCGCCGTCGCCGGTGCGATGGAAATTCCGGACGTTGTGTTTCTTGTGCTGGCGCTCGGCTTTGCCGTGTTTTCCGTTGGCTGGCTGATCTGCGAGTATTTTACGGAGCACCGCCATATGCGGGAAGACCTGCCGCGCCTGCTCGACGCGCTGCGGGAGCAGGGAGCCGATACGGCTTTGCTCATCCGGAAAAGCCAGCTCAACCGGCGGCAGAAGGCCGCCCTGCTCGAGCTGACGGAGCACCCCGATTTCAGCAGCGGGCTGCGCGAAAGTCTGGCTGCGAACCTGCTGGAGCGGGAGCAGAGCCACTATGACCATATTTTGAAATGCACGGAGCTTGTCAGCAAGCTGGCTCCGATGCTCGGCCTGCTCGGCACGCTCATCCCGCTCGGCCCCGGCATTATCGCACTGGGGCAGGGCGACACGCAGACGCTGTCCACGTCCCTGCTGACGGCGTTCGACACGACGATCGCGGGCCTGTGCGCCGCGGCTGTGTGCCTCGTTGTGACAACGCTCCGCAAGCGCTGGTACGGCGGCTATATGGCCGATCTTGAGACGCTGATGGACTGCGTGTGCGAAGAGGAAGCGGCATGAAGAGAAGAAGACGCCGCGGGGAACGCTTCTCGGAGGAGAGCGTCGACCCGATGAACTACGTTTCGAACCTGTCCGATGCGATGCTCGTCCTCGCCGTCGGCATGATGCTGGCCCTCATCGTCCATTGGAACGTGGACATTTCCACCGGCGGCAGAAGCTCCGAGAACGTCGGCGAGACCGTCGCGGCCGAGGGGCAGGGCGGCCAGAGCGCCATTGACCGCGACAACGCCCTGTCGTTCACGCCGGAGGAGCTGGAGCAAATGGACTCCACCGAGGGCGAGACCGACGAGGGCATGGAAAAGCTCGGCGAGGTCTACTACGACGCCGAGACGGGAAAATACTACATTATAGAAAACGGAAATTAAGCCCATGAAACTGCAGAACCACGCCTATCCCCGCCGCTTTGCCGTGCTGGGGGCCGTCTTTGCGGCGGCACTGTTCGGCTCCGTGCTGCTCGGGCGCTTTTCCGTCACGCCGAAGGAGCTGTTCCGCCTGCTGCTCTCCCGCTTGACCGAGACGGAGCCGGGCTGGCGGGACGGCGCGGAGAACGTCGTGTTCCAGATCCGCCTTCCGCGCGTTGCGGCGGCGGCCCTTATCGGGGCCGCGCTGGCGGCTGCGGGCGTGTCCTATCAGGGCATGTTCCGCAACCCCATGGTCTCGCCGGACATTCTCGGCGCGTCGACCGGCGCGGGCTTCGGCGCGGCGCTGGCTATCCTGCTCGGCGCTGGCTATTTCGGCATTTCGATGTCGGCCTTCGTGTTCGGCCTTCTGGCAGTTGCGGCGGCCTATGCCGTCAGCTGCATGAGCCGCACGAACCAGACCATTGCCCTCATTCTGTCGGGCATGATGGTCTCGTCGCTCTTTTCGGCGGGCACGTCCTATCTCAAGCTCGTCGCCGACACGCAGCAGCAGCTCCCGGCCATTACCTATTGGCTGATGGGAAGCCTATCCTCCATCAAGCCGCGGGATGTGCTGTTCCTTGTGATCCCGGTCACGCTTGGGCTCGTGCCGCTGCTGATCCTGAGCTGGCGCATGAACCTGCTGACGCTCGGCGAGGAGGAGGCGCGCTCCATGGGCGTGAATACCCGCCTGCTGCGATTCACCGTCATCCTCTGCGCGACGCTGCTGACGGCGTCGTCCGTCGCGGTCTCCGGTATGATCGGCTGGGTCGGCCTTGTCATCCCGCATTTCTGCCGGATGCTGTTCGGCTATGACTACCGGCGGCTGATCCCGGCTGCGGCCCTGTTCGGGGCCTCGTTCCTGATCATCGTGGACGATATCGCGCGGCTCGCCACGGCCGGAGAAATTCCGCTCGGCATTCTGACGGCCTTCGTCGGTGCGCCGATCTTCCTCTATCTGATCCTGACGGGAGGTGCGCGGCGTGGAAATTGAGGTCCAGAACCTGACGTTTTCCTACGGAAAGCAGCCCGCTTTGCGGGAAGTGAGCTTTTCCGTGCAGAAGGGCACGCTCACGGCGGTGCTCGGCGCGAACGGCGCTGGGAAAAGCACGCTGTTTCGCTGCCTGCTGGGCTTTCTGACACCGCAGGCGGGGGAGATCCGACTCTCCGGCAGACCGCTTTCCGCCTATTCCCGGCGGGAGACTGCGGAGAAGATCGCCTATATCCCGCAGTCGTCGGAGCCGATCTTCAACTATACCGTGCTCGACACCGTGCTCATGGGCACGACCGGCACGATGAATGTCCTGCAGCGCCCCGGCCGGCGGCAGCAGGAGGCAGCCATGCAGGCCCTGCAGCGGCTTGGCATCGAGGCGCTTGCGCAGCGGGGTATCGGCACCATTTCCGGCGGCGAGCGGCAGCTGGCGCTCATCGCCCGCGCGCTCGTGCAGAATGCGGAAATTCTCATCATGGACGAGCCGACGGCCAATCTGGACTTTGGCAATCAGCAGCGCGTGCTGGCGCAGATCCGGGCGCTGGCTGCGCGCGGCTACACCGTCCTGCTCTCCACGCACAATCCGGAGCATGCCCTGCGTTATGCTCACCGGATCCTTGCACTGCAGGGCGGCCATATCGCGGCGGACGGCGCGACGGAAACGGCCCTGACGCCGCAGCTTCTGCAGACGCTTTACGGAATTCAAGCCATTCTTGCGGAGGTGCCGACGGATCGCGGCACGGTCCGCAGCCTGATCGTAACGGAGGAAATGGAATGAAACGACTTCTCTGCTGGATCCTTTCCCTTTGTCTGCTGCTATGCCTCGTGCCCGGCGCAGCTGCCGCGGAGCAGGTGACCGGGATGCTGGAGCGCCGCGCGGGCTATGACCTTGCGTCGGTGCGCTGCGAGCTGACCGACGGGAGCTATTTCTTCGCCTCGTTCGAGGAGACCCCGACCGGCTATGCCTATGCCTTTGACTGTCCCGCCGGGACCTACACCGTAAAGCCGGAATATTTTTCTACCACGGTCTGGGACGGCGCGGTCGATATCTCATGGTATGACGCATCGCAGACGGTGTTTTCCATCGACACGCCTGCAAAGCTCGCGGGCCTTGCGGCCCTCGTCAACGGGCAGGTCGACGCGGGCACGCCGGACTACCGCATCAAGGGCGACCGCAGCGAGCTCGTCTCCACGCGGGTCGACGACTATCTGCTCGTCGGCGCGGGCGGCGGCAGCCAGTACGGCACGGCCTATGTCGGCGATGCCGCACACGATTTTTCAGACAAGACTGTCTATCTGACAGCCGACCTCGACATGGGCGGCTCGAGCAACTGGACGCCGATCGGCGGCCTGTATCCGATGGACCGTGACAACACGGAGCGTGTGATCGTGGCATATTTCAACGGCACGCTCGACGGGCAGGGCCACCGCATCACGAACCTGTTCTGCGACCGCTATGCCGAAAAGGGCTATGCCTATTCACAGGGCGTCGGCCTCATCGGCCACATGGGCGACCTCTATGACGGCGAGGCCGCACCGGAAACGGCCCCAGCCGTGCGCAATCTCTCCGTCAGCGGCAGCATCTACGGCCGCCGCATGGTCGGCGGCATCGTCGGCCGCACCGGCAGCATCCCCACGGGCATCTATCTGGAGAACTGCGCGAATCACGCCTCCGTCAAAAATACGGACTCCAAGGGAGTCGGCGGCATCGTCGGCGCGGGCTGGAGCGAGGGCGCGATCGTCAACTGCTACAACACCGGCTCGGTCACGACGGTCTATGCCTGTCCGGCGGGCGGCATCTGCGGCAGCAACGGCGGGCTGGACATTTATAACTGTTATAACGCCGGTGTGATCGATTCGAACGGCAGCCAGCGCGGCCGCGCCATCGGTGGCCACAACAACGGCAGCTACACCGTATCGGACTGCTATTATCTCGAGGGCTGCGACGACGATCCGGCCTCGAACGGCTGGTACAGCGGCACGGCGCTCTCGTGCGTCGTCTCCATCACGGCCATGCCGAAGGCGGACATGCGCTCGCAGAAGCTCGTTGACGCGCTGAACTGCAACGGCGCGGCCTATGCCGCCGTGCAGGGGAGCTATCCCGTTCTGGCGTGGGAGGCTGAGCGCAGCCCGGCGGCCCACACCGTCCGCATCACGCAGCCGGAGGGCGGTACGGTCGCCTCGGACGGCGGCGAGAGCGTGGCCTTCGGCACGGTGCTCCATCTTTCCAATACGCCGGATATCGGCTGGGCCTTCCGAACCTATACGCTGAACGGCGAGACCCTGACCGGCCCCTATGCGACCGTGACGGCGGACGCGGCCGTCAGCGGCGTGTTCTCCCGCATGACGGCGGGCGCGCTGTACATCGAAAACGCCCCGGCCTTCCCCATCACGCTAAAGAAGGACGGCACGGTGATGGAAAACGGGACCGCGCGGCGCGTGACGGACTATCCCGTGGCGGACGGCGACCCGCTCTATGAGGGCGACATGCTGACGGCTACGGCCACGCTGGCGGAAGGCGCGGAGCCGGAGGATCTGAGCTATGTCTACAACGGGAAATTCCGTTACTATTTCACCTTCCAGGATGCGGCCCAGACGGAGAAAAGCACGGACACCGGGAAATTCACCGTCACGAGCCGGATCGCGAGCGCCTCGCTGCGCCTGCGCGCCACGGCCTACACGACGCACAAGGTCTGGACGCAGCTGGCCGAGACGGACTGGTATACGCCGTCGGCCGACAGCTTTACCCTGACGTCCGCGCGGCAGCTGGCGGGCCTGGCCCAGCTGGTCAAGCAGGGCAATTCCTTTGCGGGCAAGACCGTCCTGCTCGGCGCGGATATCTCGCTGGCAAATGACGACAAGACCTTCAACCGCGGTGTCCGCTGGTTCGACGGTATCGGCAGCACGCAGGCCCCGTTTGCGGGCACGTTTGACGGCAACGGCTGCCGCATCACGGAGATGACGGCGGAGTCGACTGGCAGCGGTGCTGCCCTGTTCCTTGCGGCGGACGGCGCGGTGCTCAAAAACATCCGCGTTTCCGGCACGGCGAAGGCCAACGGCAGCGCGGCCGGGATCGCGGCGCAGGCGAAGAACACGCAGTTCCTTGGCTGCGTGAATGAAGCGGCCGTGACTTCGACCGGCGAAAAGGCGGGCGGCATTGCCGCACTCCTCGACGGGGCAAGCAGCCTGACGGGCTGCACCAACCTCGGGGCCGTCACGGGCACGGACGGCGTCGGCGGCCTCGCCGGTGTGGTCAACGACAAGGAAAGCACACTGACCGGCTGCGTGAACCGCGGCGCCGTGACCGGAAACGGTGCGGCCACGGGCATCGGCGGCGTGGCCGGACGCATCGGCGGCAGCCTGCTCCGCTGCGCGAACTATGGGGCCGTCACCGGCAGCGGCTGGTATCTGGGCGGCGTGGCCGGTGCGTGCATGACGGAGGGCGCGTCGTCACTCACCGACTGCTACAGCGCCGGCGAGGTGCGCAATGCCCATACCTATGCCTCCTCCGGCACGGGCGGCCTGATCGGCTACGGAAACGATTACCGCGCAGAAAATTGCTTCAGCTACGGCGCGGTCAGCGCGGCGGCCGGAACGGCGGGCGGCCTGATCGGCCGGGACAGCAGCCGTTCGACAAATGTGCGCGAAAATCTCTATTACCGCGCGGATTCCTGCGGTACCGCCGTCGGCGGCAAGGCGGAGGCATCCGGCACGGCGGCGCGCACGGCGGCAGAATTCGCTGCGCTGTCCTTCCTGCGGCAGCTGGACAAAAACGGCTGCTTCATGCTGGAAAACGGAGCCTATCCGGAGCTTTCCGCCTCTGCGCGCTGCGCCCATCTGGAGACGGAGCTGCGCGACGCCCGCGCGGCCACCTGCACGGAGGCGGGTTACACCGGCGACACGGTCTGTAAGGCATGCGGCACGGAGATCACGCACGGCGAGGTCATCCCGGCTGCGGGACATCAGTACCGCAACGGCGCGTGCACAGTGTGCGGCGCGAAGGACCCGCGCTGGTCCGGAACGGAACGGCCGTGGAACGATCCGTTCCGCGACGTTCGCGTGAGCGACTGGTTCTATTCCGGTGTGAAATTTGCCTATCAGCACGGTCTGTTCCAGGGCACGGCGGCCGATATGTTCAGCCCGGACGAGCCGATGACGCGGGCCATGCTCGTCACAGTGCTCTGGCGCATGGACGGTAAGCCAGGCGCGGCGGGCGGCAGTAGTTTTACGGATGTGCCGCGCGGCCAGTGGTATACGGAGGCCGTCGCGTGGGCGGCCGAAAACGGCGTTGTCAACGGCGTCGGCGGCGGGAAATTCGAGCCGGACGGCAATGTCACGCGTGAGCAGATCGCCACGATCCTGTATCGCTATGCAGGCCTGCGCGGCGTTCCGACCGGCGGGCGCGCGGACCTCGGCAGCTTCCCGGACGGCGGAGCCGTCAGCGGCTGGGCCTATGACGCCCTGTCGTGGGCCAACGCGGCGGGACTGATCGCCGGAACGCGCGAGGGCGGGGTGGACTACCTCGCACCGCAGCAGAACGCCACGCGCGCGCAGGTCGCCGTCATCCTGATGCGCTACCTCGGCGCGGCATAAGCAGAAAAACGCCGGGCGGCGGACCGAAAAAGTCCGCCGCCCGGCTGATTTGCAGAGAAAGACAAAAAGAACCCCGCTGACTGCTGTCAGCGGGATTTGTATGGTGGACGATATAGGACTCGAACCTATGACCTTCCGCACGTCAAGCGGATGCTCTAGCCAGCTGAGCTAATCGTCCGTCAGCAAGGCATAGTATACCAGAAGACCGCCTTTTTGTCAAGCACTTTTTTCTTTTTTTCCGAAAAAGGACGCGGACCGCAAGGATACGACATGGGCCTTGCGTATCGGCGGGAATTATGCTAAAATATATAGAATCAAGTGCCCTGGGCACAACTCTGTTTTCTGAGAAAGAGGCGTGATCTTATGACAGAACAGACTACGGAAAGAGCTGCGCCGCGCAAGCGTATGCTCTCCGGCATCAAGCCGTCGGGCGACCTGACGCTCGGCTCCTACCTCGGCGCGATCCGGAACTGGCGCGACCGTGCAGAGGAATTCGATTGCTATTACTTTATGGCGGACCTTCACGCCATTACTGTCCGGCAGAACCCGGCAGACCTGCGCCGCCGCACAATGGAGCAGCTGGCGCAGTATATCGCCTGCGGTCTGGACCCGGAGAAGAACGTGCTGTTCATCCAGAGCCATGTGCATCAGCACGCGGAGCTCGGCTGGGTGCTCAACTGCTATTCCATGTTCGGCGAGCTGAGCCGCATGACGCAGTTCAAGGATAAAAGCGCGAAAAATGCCGACAATATCAACGGCGGCCTGTTTACCTATCCCGCGCTGATGGCGGCGGATATCCTGCTGTATCAGGCGGATCTTGTTCCGGTGGGCGAGGACCAGAAGCAGCACGTCGAGCTGACGCGCAACATCGCCAAGCGGTTCAACGGCATCTACGGCGACGTGTTCAAGCTGCCGGAGCCGTATATCCCCAAGGTCGGCGCGCGCATCATGAGCCTTGCCAACCCCGAGGCCAAAATGTCGAAGTCCGAGAACGACGATCCCGGCCGCGTCTGCCTGATGGATAAGCCGGAGGACATCATGCGTCTGTTCAAGCGCGCCATCACGGACTGTGAGTCCGAGGTGCGCTATGACCCCGAGCACAAGAAGGGCGTTTCGAACCTGATGACCATCTACTCCGCTGCGACCGGGCGGACGTTCGCCAAGATCGAGGTGGAATTTGCAGGGCGCGGCTACGGCGACTTCAAGAAGACGGTCGGCGAGGCCGTCGTGGAGCTGCTGCGGCCCATCCGTGAGGAGAGCCAGCGCCTGCTGGCCGACAAGGCCTATCTGCAGAGCGTCTGCGAGAGCGGCGCGCAGAAGGCGGCCTATGTTGCGGAAAAAACGCTGCGCAAGGTTTATAAGAAGGTCGGCTTCGTGGCGCGCTGACCGGGGAGCAGAACATGATTATGGATCCGAATTTCATTGTCAAGGTCCTGCTGTCGCTCATCGTGGCGGCGGCGCTGGCCTTTGCGGTCACGCCGCTCGTCAAGCGGCTGGCACAGCGCGTCGGCGCGATGGACGTGCCGAAGGACGAGCGCCGCATGCACAAGATCCCCATCCCGCGCATGGGCGGCCTCGCCATCTTCTTCGCGTTCCTTATCGCGGTGCTGTGCTTTGCCGGGATCGACCGTGAGCTGCGCGGCATCCTGCTCGGTGCGACGATCATCGTCGTGCTCGGCATCCTTGATGATATCCTGACGCTCAAGGCCCTGCCGAAGTTTGCCGTGCAGATCGTTGCGGCCGTTATCGCCGTTCTGCACGGCTGCCGGATCGAGCATTTTATGGGCTTCCGTCTGGCAACGTGGCTTTCCTATCCCGTCAGCGTGATCTGGATCGTGGCCATCACGAACGCCGTGAACTTCATCGACGGTCTCGACGGCCTTGCTGCCGGCGTGTCCGCGATCTCGGCCGGCTCCATGCTCGTCGTGGCGCTGCTCGTGCCGGATTACAACTCCGCCATCCTGCTTGCGGCCATCGTCGGCGCGTGCGCGGGCTTCATCCCGTATAATTTCAACCCGGCAAAGATCTTCATGGGCGACACCGGCTCGACATTCCTCGGCTTTATGCTCTCGTCCATCTCCATCTACGGCCTGTTCAAGATGTATGCGATCATCTCGTTTGCCGTGCCATTCCTTGTACTGGGCCTGCCGATCTTCGATATCTGCTTCGCGGTCATCCGCCGCGTCTCCAAGGGCCAGAGCCCGATGCATGCCGACCGCGGCCATGTGCACCATCGCCTGATCGACATGGGCTTCAGCCAGAAGCAGGCCGTCGCCATCGCCTATATGCTCTCGGCCATTCTCGGCATGGCGGCCGTCGTGCTGACGAATGACGGCGAGATGAAGGCCCTGATTTTTATCGGCGCCGTGATCGTGGTGGGCGCGATCGGTGTGCTGGTCATTTTCCATCGCCACCCGGACAAGCAGGACGAGACCACGGAAAAGCCGGAGGAGAAATCGCATGAAGAAAATTAAGGTGATGTCCGTCTTCGGCACGCGGCCGGAGGCGATCAAAATGGCCCCGCTGGTGCAGACGCTGGCGCAGCGGCCGGAATTTGAGAGTATCTGCTGCCTGACCGGCCAGCACCGCGAGATGCTGGACTCCGTCATGCAGATCTTCCGCCTGACGGCGCAGTATGACCTGAACATCATGCAGAAGCAGCAGACGCTGTCGTCCATCACAACGCGCGCCCTGCTCGGCATGGAGCAGGCCCTGCAGGAGGCGCAGCCGGACCTCGTTCTGGTGCACGGCGACACGTCCACGACGTTTGCCGGGGCGCTGGCGGCCTTTTATCAAAAGGTCCCGGTCGGCCATGTCGAGGCGGGCCTGCGGACCTATGACAAGTATTCCCCCTTCCCCGAGGAGATGAACCGCACGCTCGTCAGCGATATTGCGGCGCTGCACTTCGCGCCAACGTCGGCCAATGTGGATAATCTGCGCCGTGAGTCCGTGCAGGGCGAGATCTTCCGCACGGGCAACACCGTCATCGACGCCATGCGCACGACGGTGCGCCCGGATTACCGTTTTGCCACGGCGGAGCTCAACGAGTTGGATTTCAAGAGCCGCCGCGTTATCGTTCTGACATGCCACCGCCGCGAGAACTATGGCCAGCCCATGCATGACATCCTGCGGGCCGTGCGCGACGTCGCGGGGCGGTATGAGGACGTCGAGATCGTCTATCCCGTCCATCTCAGCCCGGCCGTGCGCGCCTGCGCACAGGAGGAGCTCGGCAATGTGCCGCGCGTGCACCTCATCGACCCGGTCGATGTGGAGGAGATGCACAATCTCATGGCGCGCTGCTGCTTCGTTATGACGGACTCCGGCGGCCTGCAGGAGGAAGCGCCTGCGCTTGGCAAGCCGGTGCTGGTGCTCCGCCGCGAGACGGAGCGCCCCGAGGCCGTCGCTGCCGGAACGGTCCGCCTGGCGGGCGTTGCGCATGACGACGTGCTCCGCGAGGCCTGCACGCTGCTCGACAATCCTGCTGCCTACCATCGCATGGCGCACGCCGTGAATCCCTACGGAGACGGCCATGCCTGCGAGCGCATTGCCGACGCGATCGCCTGGCACTTCGGCCTGCGGTCCGAGCGCCCGGCAGATTTCGACCCTGCGGGCTGATACAATTACAATGTATACCGGGCAGCGCTGCTGCCTGAAAAACGAAAAATCGCGCCGCATCCCGGCTTTGGGATGCGGCGCAGGTTGTTTATGGGGGCTCAGCGCTCCTCGCGGAAGTAGGGGACGCCCAGCGCGGCGGGCGGCTGCTTTTCGCGATTGTTGCGCAGACTGCTGAAGATGAGCACAACCACCGTGACGATGTACGGCAGAATCTTGTAGATCTGCGAAGGGATGAACGGAATGCTCAGGCGCAGGTACAGGTTCTGCAGGCAGCCGAACAGGATGCTGCCCCAGATGGCTGCGGACGGCTTCCACAGGCAGAAGATGACGAGCGCGACGGCCAGCCAGCCGACGCCGGACAGGCCCTCGTGGTTCCACACGCAGCCTGCGATGCCGGTGATATAGGCAACGCCGCCGATGGCGGAGATGCCGCCGCCCAGCACGGTGGCCAGGTATTTGTAGCGGGTGACGTTGATACCGGCAGCGTCCGCCGTTGCGGGGGATTCGCCGACGGCGCGCAGGTACAGGCCCTTGCGGGTCTTGTTCAGGAACCACGCGAGGAAGACGGCGAGCGCAAGGGCAAAATACGTCAGGATGTTGTGCTGGAACAGCAGCGGGCCGAGCACGGGAATGTTGCGCAGGAAGGCGGGGAAGGGGGAGTTCACGAAGATCGCCTTGAGATTGTTGCTCAGGGAGACGTAGGAGCCCTCCTGCACGCGCATGTATTCGCCGAGGAACTGACCTGCGCCGGTGCCGAAGATCGTCAGGGCAAGGCCGGTGACGTTCTGATTGGCGCGCAGGGTGATGGTGATAAAGCTGAACAGCAGCGAGGCCAGCGCGCCTGCCAGGAAGGCGAAGAACACGGCCAGCAGCAGCGCCACGAACGGCGAGGCGTTCGCGCCTGCGAGCTTTTCGTAGTAGAACGCGCCGCCGAGACCGGCTGCGCCGCCCATGAACAGGATGCCCTCGACGCCGAGGTTCATATTGCCGGATTTTTCGGTCAGGATCTCACCGAGCGTGCCATAGAGCAGCGGCGTGCCGTTGACGACCGAGAAAACGAACAGCGTGGAAAGAAATGTCAGAACAGCGCCCATACCTCAGTCCTCCTTTTCCCGACGGACGGAAATCTTGTAGTTGATGAAGAACTCGCAGCCCAGCATGCACAGCAGAATGAAGCCGGTCAGGATGTCCGCGATGGTCGAGGGCACCTGCATGCGGGTGTTGAGCGTCTGAGAGCCCTTCGTCAGCACGGCGAGCATCGAGGCGATGATGATCATCGCGAACGGATTGAGCTGAGCCAGCCATGCCACGGAGATGGCGGTGAAGCCGACGCCGCCTGCCACGCCGTCATAAAGCGTGTGGTTTGCACCGGAGACAATGATGAAGCCGACAAGGCCGGAGATGGAGCCGGACAGGAACATCGTGCGCATCATGATGCGGCCGACGTTCATACCGGCATAGCGCGCGGTGTTGCTGGAGTCACCAATGACGGCGATCTCGTAGCCGTGCTTTGTGTAGCGCATGTAGATGAACATCAGGACCGTCAGCACGAGTACAATGATCCAGCCGCAGTGCACGCCGAGCACGGACGGCAGCTTGGCATTGCCCGCAAACTGCGCGATCATCTGGCTGCCGGAGGGAGGAGCCTCCCACGGGCCGCCCTGCAGCCACTTGACGACACCGATGATGATGTAGTTCATCATCAGGGTGAACAGCGTTTCGTTCGTGTTCCACTTCGCCTTGAAGAAGGCGGGGATGAGGGCCCACAGGCCGCCGCAGAGGATCGCGGCTACGGCCATGATGAGCAGCAGCGGAAGCTGCGGCATCGTCTTGCCGAACTTCAGCGCAAAGAACGTCGCGCCGATGGCGCCTGCGGTGATCTGGCCCTCTGCGCCGATGTTCCAGAAGTGCATCTTGAAGCACGGGGCGATGGCCAGCGCGCAGCCGAGCAGCGGAATGGCGATCTTGATGGTCTGGCGGACGAACGTCTTCGACCCGAGCGAGCCGTCGATGATCGTGCCATAGGCCTTCAGCGGGGAATAGCCGAGGGCGAGCAGCAGCAGGCCGCCGACGATCAGGGCGAACACGATGGACGCGACGCGGATGGACCACGCCGCAGCGGGATGTATCCCGTCGATCCGGCGGGAGAGCTGGAGCTTGCGTGCGGATTTTTCGTTCATGTTGATTCCCTCCCGTCAGACCTTGGTCATAAGAAGACCGATCTCTTCCTTCGTTGCGGTGCGGGCATCCACGATGCCGCTGACCTTGCCGCCGCACAGGACCAGAATGCGGTCGCACAGCTCCAGCAGCACGTCGAGGTCCTCACCGACGAACACGACGGCCGAGCCCTTCATCTTCTGCTGCGTCAGAAGATTATAAATGGTGTAGGACGTATTGATATCCAGACCGCGCACGGCGTAGGCCGTCAGCAGGACGGAGGGAGACATCGCGATCTCGCGGCCGACGAGCACCTTCTGCACGTTGCCGCCGGAGAGACGGCGCACCGGTGTCGAGATGCTCGGTGTGACGACCTCCAGCTCCTCCATGACCTCCATGGCGAGCTTGTTCGGGTCGCGGCGGTTGACAAAGGCGCCCTTGCCCTTGCGCCAGCTGCGCAGCATCATGTTGCTGCCCATGCCCATGCTGCCGACCAGACCCATGCCGAGGCGATCCTCCGGCACGAAGGCCATGGCGACGCCTGCCTTGCGGATCTGATTCGGCGTCTTGCCGATGAGCTGCTGGGCGGGCTTGCCCTCCGGCAGGAACGTGACCGTGCCGTGCTCCACGGGGTACAGGCCCGTGATGCACTCGAGCAGCTCACGCTGGCCGCTGCCTGCAATGCCTGCGATGCCGAGGATCTCGCCGCTCATGGCGGTGAACGTGACGTTGTCAAGGCGCTTGACGCCGAGATTGTCGACGCAGGTCAGGCCCTCGATCTTCAGCCGCGGCTTCGGGTCGACGGGGTCCGGGCGGTCGATGTTCAGGCTGACGGCGCGGCCGACCATCATGTCGGTCAGGGACTGGGCCGTGGCCTCGCTCGTCTTGACGGTGCCGATGTACTTGCCCTTGCGCAGCACGGCGACCTCGTCCGAAACGGACAGCACCTCGTGCAGCTTGTGGGTGATGAGGACGATGGCCTTGCCGTCGGCGCGCATGTTGCGCACGACCTGGAACAGGCGGTCTGTCTCCTGCGGGGTCAGAACGGCGGTCGGTTCGTCAAGGATCAGGATCTCAGCCCCGCGGAACAGCACCTTGACGATCTCGACGGTCTGCTTCTGCGAGACGGAAAGATCGTAGATCTTTGCCATCGGATCGAGGTCGAAACCGTATTTTTTGCAGATGTCGTCAATCTTCTGCGCTGCGGCGCGAATGTTGAGCTTGCCCTTTTCGTTCAGACCGAGAATGATATTCTCCGTGACCGTCAGGACATCGACCAGCTTGAAATGCTGATGGATCATGCCGATGCCGTTGGCAAAGGCATCCTTGGGGGAGCGGATCTGGATCTCCACGCCGTTTTTCAGAATGTGCCCCTGCTCCGGCATATAGATACCGGACAGCACGTTCATCAGCGTGGTCTTGCCGCTCCCGTTTTCTCCGAGGAGGCACAGGACCTTGCCGCCCTCGATGGTCAGGTTCACGCTGTCGTTGGCAATGACCTTGCCAAAGCGCTTTGTGACGTTGACCAGTTCAATTTTGCAGTTCGACTCCAAAGCGGTCATCCTTTCTTGCATGGATTTGCTGGGGAATTTGCATAACTTTCAAAGTTAGTTTAGCACAGGCTACGTCAAAAGTAAACAAAATTTTTGCTTTCCTAACAATTTTTTTGAAATATGGTCTCTGAAACGACAGAAGCCGGGTCTCCCCGGCTTCTGCGCGATGCGATATGCTGTTTCGGATCAGTTTTCGGAGGTGATGCCCTCGATGATCCAGTAGAAGTACGGAGCGGAGGTCTGACCGCCCTCGATATCGGATTCCTTGAACCAGTCGTCGGCGGGCATTTCCTTCGTGTCGGGAGCGTCGGCGCCGTAAGCGGTGCCCTCGCCCTTCCACGGGCCCTGGAAGACATGGATGCTGCCGTCAGCCAGACCGGCCTCGACTTCCGCGATCTTCTCGGCGGTGCCTTCGGCGGCGATGGCTTCATTCAGCTCAGTGACGACAACGGCGCCGTCCTTCATGCCGGCGGTCCAGTCCTTCGCGATGGTCTCACCGTTCACGAGGCAGTCAAACACATACTCGAAGTAGACGGACCAGTCGATGCGGCTGGAGATGAGGGAAGCCTCGGGAGCGATGCCGGTCATGTCGTTGTTGTAGCCGACGTGGAACACGCCGTTCTGCTGCGCGACCGTGGCCGGGGTGGTGTTATCGGAGTGCTGGGAGATGAGCACGCAGCCTTCGTCGCACAGAGCCTGCGCGGCGTTGCCCTCAGCCGTAGCGTCGGACCAGGAGGAGACGTACTTGACCGTCATCGTGACCTCGGGAACGATGGAGCGGGCGCCCAGATAGAAAGCGGTGAAGCCGGAGATGACCTCGGCGAACGGGTACGCGCCGACATAGCCGATCTTGGCCTGATCCGCGGTGATCTTGCCGGAGTCGATGAGCTCCTTGATCTTCATACCGGCGACGACACCGGCGACATAACGGCCTTCATAGATGTTGGCGAAGGCGTTGTGGCAGTTGTCGAGACCGGCGAACTGGGAGTTCAGGTTGGTGCAGCCGATGAACTGCACATTGGGGTAATCGGGAGCAGCCTTGAGCATGTACGGCTCGTGGCCATAGGAGTTGCAGATGACGACATCGCAGCCGGCCTCGGCCAGCTCGACGCAGGCGTCGGTGCAGCCGTCGTCTTCGCCGATGTTCGTGATGATGTTCCAGTCAAGGGTAACGCCCTTGGCGGCCATCTTCTCCGTGACGGAGTCCTTCGCGCGATAGAAGTTGTAGGTGTAGCCCTGATCGTTCTCGTCGCCGATGCAGATCATGCCGACCTTCAGGGTCTTGCCTTCGGTGTTGTTGCCGTTTTCTTCGGACGGCTTCGTCTCGTCGTTGCCGCCTTCCGTCGTGGCGTTGTTCGCGGTGTCCTTCGTTTCCTCATTGTTCCCGCTGTCCGTACCGCAGGCGGCGAACATGCCGATCGCGAGCACGAGAACGAGAAGCAGCGCAAGTACCTTCTTCAATCCTTTTTCCTCCTTGATATTGTTGGGTCACCCCAATGTGCATTCGCCGCGGTTCGTCCATGACGAATGTTTGAATCTATCATACAAGATTTTTTTGCAGGACACAATAGGCATTTTGCAAAATCTTGAAAAAATTTCCTGCGAAACATTCGGAGGAAATTCCACGAAACAGGTCGAAAACAGGGGAGAAAAAGAAAATCGGAAAAATCTGAAAAAAGTGCTTGACAAAAGGAGGCGGGGCAGGAGCCGGAAAGAGGGTTATGACCTCCTCGTCAAGCCCGGGCGTGGCACTCATGCAGGAAGGTATATCATATATGGCGGGCGCGGAGATACCCGGAGTGTTTGTAAACGTGCAGCGCGGAGGTCCCGGACTGGGGACAATACAGCCGTCGCAGAGCGACTATTTCCAGTCAACGAGGGGCGGAGGAAACGGTGACTATTATGTCATTGTGCTTGCTCCGAACTCGGTTCAGGAAATGGCTGACTTTGTGGACCTTGCTTTCGAACTGGCGTTCAAGTATCGTAACCCTGCCATGATTCTCTCCGACGGAGTGATCGGACAGATGATGGAGAAGGTGGTTCTGCCTCCGCAGAAGCCCAGACGCACAGAGGAGCAGATTCTGAAGGAATGTCCTTGGGCGACGACAGGACGCAGCGCGGACCGTAAGCCAAACATTCTCACGTCGCTCGAGCTGAAGTCCGAGATAATGGAACAGCGCAACCTGCATCTCCAGGAGAAGTACAGGCAGATAGAGGAGAACGAAGTCAGATACGAGACATTGATGACCGACGATGCGGATTATGTCATCGTGGCGTTCGGAAGTGCCGCGCGCGTGGCGGAGAAAGCCATCGAGCTGGCGCGTGAACAGGGCATCAAAGCCGGACTGTTCCGCCCCATCACCTTATGGCCATTCCCGAAGAAGCCTCTCTGCTCGGTCGCTAAAGACTGCAAAGGAGTGCTTGTCGCAGAGATAAACGCCGGTCAGATGGTAGAGGATGTGCGTCTCGCATTGAACGGAACGGTGAAGGTTGAGCATTACGGCCGTCTTGGCGGTATTGTTCCCGAGCCGGAGGAAATAGTTAACGCAATAAAGGAGAAGTTGGCATGAATGACATAATATCACCTGAGAATCTGGTTTACAGCAAACCGAAGCTCATGAACGACACCCAGATGCACTACTGTGCGGGTTGCTCGCACGGCGTTGTGCACAAGCTGGTGGCAGAGGTTATTGAGGAGATGGGGATGGAGAACAAGACTGTCGGAGTGTGTCCGGTGGGCTGCGCGGTGTTCGCCTACCGTTATCTTGACATTGACTGGCAGGAAGCTCCGCACGGTCGCGCACCGGCACTTGCCACAGCTATCAAGCGGCTTTGGCCCGACCGGATGGTCTTCACCTATCAGGGCGACGGCGACCTTGCCTGCATCGGAACAGCCGAGACCATCCACGCGCTCAACCGCGGAGAGAATATCGTCATAATATTCATCAACAACGCCATATACGGAATGACCGGCGGACAGATGGCTCCAACCACTCTCATAGGTCAGAAGACAAGTACCTGTCCTTATGGACGTGACCCTGAGCTGCACGGCTATCCGCTCAACATGACCGAGATTGCCGCCACTCTGCGCGGCACTTGCTACGTCTCGCGCCAGAGCGTGCACACTGTCGGGGCGATAAAACAGGCGAAGAAAGCCATCAGAAAGGCTTTCGAGGCATCCATGGCAGGCAAGGGCTCGTCATTGGTTGAGATTGTCGCGACATGCAACAGCGGCTGGAAGCTCACACCGGTGAAGGCAAACGAGTGGATGGAAGAGAACATGTTCAAACAGTATCCAAAGGGTGATTTAAAAGACACGACAAACGAATGAAAGCAGAAATAATAATATCCGGATTCGGAGGACAGGGTGTCTTGTCAATGGGCAAGATACTTGCTTATTCGGGACTGATGGAAGGCAAGGAGGTCACTTGGATGCCGGCGTACGGTCCGGAGCAGCGTGGCGGAACGGCAAACGTCACTGTCATTGTGAGCGAAGAGCGCATTTCATCACCCATTCTCAGCCATTACGACGTGGCGATAGTGCTCAACCAGCCTTCTCTCGACAAGTTTGAGCCGAAGGTGAAGCCCGGTGGCATATTGATATACGATTCTTTCGGAATAATCAATCCGCCCACCCGCAAGGACATCTCTGTGTATCGCATCAACGCGATGGAGAAATCTGCGGAGATGAAAAACGCCAAGGTGTTCAACATGATAATCCTCGGCGGTCTGCTTAAGGTTTGTCCTGTAGTGAGCACGGAGGGTCTTAACTCGGCTCTTTACAAGACTTTGCCCGAACGGCATCACGCCCTCATCCCCCTCAACATGCAGGCTGTGGATGAAGGAATGAAGCTGATTGAGAAACTGTAAGGTGTCTCTTGTCTGACGGACGACGCCTGTCTGACAGGCAGAGACATATATATAATAAGGTGTCAGAACAGCATACGGCATACGGTTGTTGTGCGGTATGTCTGTTCCGGCACCTTTTTTTTGCCATGACAGACGTTTTCCGGTGTCGTAGCCTGCGGATGTTCACATGCGCGGATTGACTCTGTGTGCCTGCGGTTGTCATCGATGTGTTATGCGCGGGTAATAAAATAAATATAATAATGTGGCTTTTATATTGCCGTAATGACAAAAAGTTATAACTTTGTAGAGTCAAATCTGATAATAACATAACCAAAAACCTGCTATACATGTATAAGAAATTACTCATTTGCGGAGCAATGGCCATGCTTCCATTGTTCAATTATGTCTGTGCGCAGAACACCACCCAGACAATGTACATAGACTTCGGGGAGCCGGACAACGATTCGCGCGGCCACCAGACAACAGGTGCGGACGCCAACGGAAACTACTGGACGAATGTGAAAAGTTCGGGCAACAACTATCTCTATCCGAACACTTCGTTCGACGTAGTGAACTCCAGGAACGAGCCGACCGGTTACAGTGTGTTCATAAACACCCGTTTCATGACCAACGGACTGAGCGGAGGAGGCGGACTCATCTCGCCGTCTGCCGGACTTCTCGGCGACCTTGCCGTGGCTACGGCTACCGAAGACTACATCTTCCTCGAGTCTTTCCAGAACTACAATTTCATAACGTTCCGCGGCCTTGACAAGAATAAAGGCTACCGTTTCCATGCTTTCGGAAGCCGCAACACGGAGGAAGTGCGCTCTGCGGAATTCCTGTTCCGGGGTGAGAACAGTTGGAGCGGATTCCATCAGATGTCGGGAAAGGGCATAGGAGACGGCGGATACAACGGCAACAACAACAAGATACTGGAAAGCGGAATAGTGTTTCCCGACAGAGACGGAAACATTACTTTCACGATAATAAAGAAGAACATCAACGGTATGGTGCACGTCAACGCCATGAAGATAGAGGAGATTGACGGACTGGAAAGGCCCAACATAAACCTCCGTCTGGCGCAGCGCATCTACATAGACCTTGGCGAGACCGACAACAACTCGCGCGGACACCAGACCGTGGGAGCCGACAGGAACGGCAATTACTGGAACAATCTCACCTCCGGAAGGGCTTCGAGCAACCAGATACCAAAGGGAACGAAACTTAATCTCGTCAACTCCGACAACACCGAAACGGGCATTACGGCAGAGACTCTGCAGATGATGGAGACTAACGGGGTGAACGCCGGAGGCGTGAACAACCCGACGGAGGAAAACCTCGGAGACCTTGCCATACAGACAGCGACCGAAGACTACGTGTGGGTGAACGACGACAACGAACGTCAGATACGCTTTTCCGGACTGGACAAAAGCCGCTGTTACAAGCTGCACATATTCGGAAGCCGCATCGTGAACGAGACCACAGACCGCAACAGCATCTATACTGTGGACGGACAGAGCTCGTGGAGCACATGGCTCACCACTACAGGACGGTGCATAGGAGGCTTCGACGCTCAGGGAAAAGCCATACAGGGCAATGTGAGGAATGTCGCCGTGAGCGATTATATCTATCCGGACAAGGACGGAAACATTCTCTTCACGTTCAAGCGCGAGAGAGGAATGGCACACGTCAACATCATTAAGATAGAGGAGTATGAGGGAGGTGAGCGTCCCGCAGACCCGCGAGAGTACAGGTCGATGACCATCACCGGCACAGCGTCTGAGGACGGCAAGGATGTGGCAATGCGCGAGCTGCGCCGTGACAACAGCCGTACTGGCATCTTCGAGGCGTATCTGCGTATGCAGCCGGGCACATACAGCATCAGCGCGACCGCCACAGACGGAGAGCGGGTGACGCTCGGTGCGGCTGACACAGAAGGCGGTCTTGCCGAGGGCGGAGCCCCCATCGAGGTGACAGAGACACAGGTGGTGCGTGTGAGATACGACTCGCGCAATAATGAGTACAGCGTAACGCCTCTCGTGCTCTATGTGAAGGGCAACATCGTCCCTGACGGTACGACGGTGGAGTATGCCGGCAACGGAGTGTGGCGTTCGGAGGTCGACATGAACGAAGGATATGTATTCCTCTTCTCCGACAAGTATTTCTATTTCGCATTCAACAACAGTGACGAGCTGGCTGTGAAGCGTCTGTCCGGCAGCCGCGACAAGGTGGCGATGGCATCTGAGGGATACAGCGTGGAGAACATACGTCTCAACCGTGGCACATACACCGTGTCGCTCGACATGAACAATTATGTATTCTCCCTCGACGCGCCGATAGACGAGTATAAGATTTCGGTGTTCGGCTCATCCGTAGCCAACGGACAGGGAGCCACCGACTTCCATGGCTACGCCTATCTTTACGGTAACCTGATGCGCACACGTTATCAGCGAAAGCAGAGCGACAATCCTTTCACCGTTTCGGGCGTGTCGATAGGAGGAAACAACACGCAGAACCTGCTCGACCGCTACGACGAACTCATACACGACTTCGGACGTTATGTCATCATAGGTCTGTCCATGGGAAATGAGGGCATACACGAGGCTTCCGACAAACAGGCACTCATGCAGAAGTTCAGTGACAACATGCAGAAGATAATAAGAAAGGTACGCGAAGACGGGAAGATACCGGTTGTGATGAACAACTATACGCGCGGAGACTACACCCTTGACGACTACAAGTACATCAAACGCATGAATCTCCTGATACACGAGTGGGATGTGCCGTCCGTGAATACGCTCGGAGCGATAGACGACGGTACCGGCAAATGGGCGACGGGATATATGGCGGACAACGCGCATCCCACAACCGACGGTCACAACGAGTTCTTCTATGCCATGCCGCCGTCGCTGTTCGACGCTCTCGAGGACGGAAAGCCGCAGCCGGAACGCGACATGAGCGGCGGGGCAACGCTCTCGGGAGGTGACGTGATAGAGTTCCGTGGCGAGAACATCCTGCATCCGTTCACGGTGAGCATAAGGTTCAAGGGCGGCGATGCCGGACGTCTGTTCACCGTGGAGAACTCTGCCGGAAGCGTCATAGGTCAGGTGGACATAACCGCTGACGGCACCGTGAGATACACGTCATATCAGGGCAATCAGATTGAAGGCAATGTGTCTGTGGACGACGGAGCATGGCACACAGTGACAGTGTCACACTATTATGCGCAGAAACGTGTGAAAAATCTGGACGAGTACTCTGCTGCTTCCAACCTGGTCGGCCCTAGCATCGTGGACGCGCAGGGCTACTTCTACGACAACGCAAACGGCGGTTCTCCCTACATTGCAGCTGACTACGAGGCAAATATGGCCGAGGCTAAGAAGCTGCTGGAAGAGGCTGGCTATCCCAATGGCGAGGGCTACCCCACCATCGAGTACAGCACCAACGATTCCGGCTACCATGTGCCTCTGGCAGAGTACCTGCAGCAGACTTGGGGCGATCTGGGCATCACTTTGACCATCAGCAAGATGGAGTGGTCTGCCTTCACCGCTGCTCGCCGTGCCGGCGAGTACGATGTTGCCCGTAACGGCTGGGTCATGGACTACAACGATCCTTCCAACATGATCGAGCTGTTCTGCTCCGGCAACGGCAACAACGATGGTAAGTACTCCAACCCTGACTTCGATGCTGCTATGGAGGCTTCCAAGGTTGCAGATGTCGCCGAGCACTTTGCACAGCTGCACAAGGCTGAGGACATCCTGATGGAGGATATGGGCTGCATCCCCGTTGCTTACTACAACGAATTCTGGCTGCAGAGCTCTTCTCTGAAGGGCGTCTGGCACAGCCCCTACGGCTACTGGTACTTCCAGTACGGCTACATCGAGGAGTGATTTCCTCCCTGTGCTGTGCAGCGTAAGCTGAACCGTAAACTATAAGCACTGAGCACCCCGCTGACCGGAAACGGTTGGCGGGGTGCTTTTTTGCTGTTATTTTGTAAAAAAAGACGAGTGCTCGGTTTTGTCGAGCACTCGTCTTTTATATGTAAACCAGATTGAAAAGGTACCATGTGCTTACACCGCAGCCATGGCGGCCAGAACGCTCTGCCAGCTCTTGCTGCGTGCGGCAGGCACCGGGGCGGGGCGGGTGCGCCGTGCAGCAGGGGCACTATGACCGGTCGCAGAGGATACCGTCAGGGCAGGGGAAGGGCAGAAGAACACAGCAGTGTCCTTTGCCAGCCACTGCGCAGCCAGAGCAGCAGCCTGCGGGTCAGACTGCAACGCGCGGCGCTCGTTCCCGGCCAGAAAATCAGCCAGCCAGTACAAAATTGCGCCCAGCGGCAGGCAGGGGGAAGCGTCCTGATTCCAGTAGCTCCAGCGTGCACCGCAGCCAAGGTGACTTTCCACTGTGATCTGTGCGCCGGTGCGGGCATTCTGCGGGATGGCACCGATATAATTTGTACCGGCACGCTGCCCCAGCTCCTCTATAAGGCGCTGGGTGCGGGCGGCATCCAGCCGATCCTCCCGGCAGTAGGCGCGGAAGTCGGTCTGGCTGAGCAGGCTGTCGGCACTGGACGGAAAACGTCCGGTCAGCTGCCCATCGGCATTGTGGCACAGCTGCCAGCCCTTGCGGAACAGCTGAAAATTCAGGCAGCGCCGCCCCATGGTGGAGTAGCACACAAGGGCGCTCTGCTCCCCGGGCAGCTGTTTTACTTCAAGATAGGCATCGTTGCCGCAGGTATCCTGCAAACGGACGGTAAGCAGCAACTGTGCACCGACGTGCTGGGTGGACATGGCGTTGTGTGAGACCGTACTTTTCGATATGGTCCGCGGTGGTGCCGAGTTCGCTCAGCGGAATGGCGATCTCGTAGTGATCGTCCATGCCTGCGGAGTTGTGGCCCAGATCGTTGAAATTAACCCACTGTGCGGAGCCTTCCTTGTCGGCGCTCATGTCGCCGACCACTCGACCGTTGCTTTCACCCCAGCCGCCGTTGATGCCGATCACCTGGCTGCTCAGGATGCCGTTGCCGTAACCGAACTTGACGCCGGAAGCCTTGGTGTTGGTCTTGGCGTTGGCTGCCGGACCATATTCGGCGTTGGAATCAAGACCTGTAGCGTCGCCCTTGTAGATCCACGGACCGTTGGAACCGTTGGTGGAAATCGTCACGACCTTGTTGACGTTCTGCTCACCGCTCCACTTGATGCCGGAAGCCCACAGGGTTCCGCCGGTGGAAAGTCCGCCGTCCTTGCCCACTCGGGTGCTTTCGTCCTTCGTGTCGATGGCGATGTGGAACGGCAGATTCTGCGTCTGCCACAGGTGGCCTTGGCTGAGCGGATAATCGTCGCCGGTGTCGACCACGTCTTGCACGTTGGTCATTTCCCACATGAGGTACAGATTGTCGTCATCGTAGGCACCATACAGTGCATACAGATCGATCGGCACCTCATACATGGAATTCGGTCGGTAGACGCGCGGATCGTCGTTGGCTGCGCCCTGTGCGATCAGCATGGAGCTGTCCCAATCGGAGATGCTCGCGCCTTTTCCGGCATTGAAGCTGATGGTTTTCTTCACGCCGAAGCCGACTTTGTTCGTGCTATATCGCGAGGCGAGGTTCTGTTTGGCGACTTCCGTCTTGGTCACCGTGGTTTTTCCGGTGAGTTTGGATCCGTCTTCCGTGCTTGTGCCGGTCACGGTCACGGTTACGGACTCGCCCACGGAGATGGAGCTGCCCACGGTGATGACGTCACCGTTCTTGAAGGTGCCGGACTTGCCTTCGGAGGTCGTGTACTTGAGGTTTTCGGCCTTGCTTGCGCGCAGGGTCACGTCAACGCTGCTTCCGCTGAATGTTGCGGAAGACGGTTCCGCGGAAACGTACGGCTTGGCTTCGGCCTTCAGATAGTAGGCGCTGACCGCGTTGCCCTTGGCGGTGCCGGAGGTGATCTTGCCGCCGGAAACGGCGTGGGCGACGAGATGGGCGAGGACTACGCCATGCTGGCCG
>OGXH01000560.1_pt1 | contig 26583 bp, 39 predicted proteins | sample 1576241 | NCBI WGS metagenome assembly OGXH01 (sample SAMEA3541529, study PRJEB24748) | human gut metagenome | biome: human gut; feature: human-associated habitat; material: faeces | place: China | collected 2012
TTGCAGATTTTATTTTATCAATCTGAGTAGAGTACGGAGTAAGAGTAGCTGTACCGCTTTCAATATTTGATGAATCGTATTTATTTGCAAGAAGTGAATCAACCTCTGACGCAGAGTAAGACTTAGTCGGTGTGTCGCCAGATTTAGCAGTTGGAACATAAATTAAGCGACCGCCAGCACCACGACTACGGTCACCAACTGTACCGTTGGCAATCTGATAGAAACCGCCCGCATAATCGCCACTACGACAACCTCCGCCCAATTGGACAATACGGTAACCGTTCAAATTTGATGCGACATAGATATAATCACCAACAGGCAACGCACTTGTTCCGCCGATTTCTGACGACATAAACAGCCAATCATATTCCTCTGAGCCATAGCCCATAGCTTTTATAAAACCATTTGCATTTGAGAGTGTAAATCCAACAGGTTTATAATTATCGGTCTTTTTACTTTCGGAAAAATTAAAATCGTCAGCAATATACGGTTGACCGCCACACATAGAGCCGTCACCCCAAATATTAATACCGTTGATGTGCTTAGAGATATTACCCCAAGGATTTTCAATACCCCTGTATGTAATGGAAACTTTTCCGCTTTCTGTATAAGCTGTTTGAGTGCCTCCGATTTCGTTGACCGTTGATGTTGCCTGTCCTGTGCCATTTCCGAGGTCAGCAGTCGAACCAGTCAGGCTTGAACAGTTATATGCCGTGTTACCAGTGATGCTAACAACACCCTGTCCGATGCCTTCCTGCGTGCTCATTATGCCGAGCTCAACCATCATCAGAAGTTGATTCGCACTTGTTGCCTTGATTGTTTCAAGGTGCCAGCCTTCACCCCTGTTCTGTGCCATCGTTTCAAGATTTACTTTATTGAGAGGTTTTTTCAATCCTGATATTGGTTTCTTTCCTGCAACTGAACAGAGTAAATCTCCCTCTTCAATTGCTGTATCGGTGTCAACATTATCGTTGACATAGGCTTTGGCAGATACATCAAACATACTGCCCTCATCAGCCGAAAAAAGTATGTAGTCAATCTCGTTACCGTTTTCGTCATAAAATGCTGGATGCAGTTTGAACCCTGTTTTTGGCTTTGAGCTTACATAATAGTTCGCCTTCCGTAGATGATAGCCGATTCCTGAATCGGTGTTTTTTTCCAATTTTAGCGGAACGACCTTATAGTAAAATGCAGGCTGAAAAACCATAACCTGACCGTTTGAGCCGTCCTCGGCATAATTTTCGTCACCGTAGTATGCTGTGATTGTTCCGTCGTCAGATACGTTACACCTTTTTCGTCCGCCGTACATTGTAAATTTATTAAAGTCTGAACCTTGCGACAGTCCGACTGCTCCTGCGAGCCGAGTAAATGTCTTATTCTCATAATCGACACAAAGTCCTACTATGTCCTCATCGGTGTAGCCGATATATGCCTTGACATCGTCAACCTCTACCTTGTCAGCTTTTTTGCCGAGCAGATTATCAGTTTCGGCTTTTGAATAAACAGAATTGACATCTGCCTTGTTTCCGAGAAGTTCGTCCGTTTCTTCCGACGAATAGAGTTCATTCGCCTTGTAATAATAAGCGTCAAGATATTCAATGCTCGGATAATTAACATTTCTGTCTGTGATGTCAGTTTTGGAAATCACCTTGTTTGAGTTATCCTCCTTGTTTTTGAGAGCGTTGTTGACATCCGTTGCGTTTGCCTTACCTGCAAGAGATGTTTCTGCCGTCTGCATTCTTGCTGATAACTGACTGACCGTGCTTTTTTCGGCTTTGTTAGTTACAGCGGAATCAATCCCGTTAAGCCTTGCGTTGAGGCTGTCATATTTGCCCCTTGCTGTGGCAACCTCTCTACAGATTTCAGCGGTCGTGCCAGCGCTGTCTTTATTGATCATGCTCTTATCAAGAAGACTTGGAGTCACTTTAACTTTTAAAGCAAGCGGTGTATTCAACACCTGCGTTTCGCCGTTTGCAATCTTAATTTCGATTGCTAAAAAACCCGACATAGACTTGAAATTTTCGAGTGGAACGGTAATAACATCCGCTGCGCTGTTTATTGTGCAAGCGACTGAATCCGAAATTAAATATCCGTCAGTCGCAAAAGTCGCTGTTGCTGTGCAATCTGTGAATGTAAGCTTATTTCCGCTTGCCGTCAATGTCACATCAAGATAGCGAACCGCTTTGTCATTTACATTTGCAATCGCAACAACATTTGGTGCATTTCGATTATTGACATCAATCGTAATTGATTTGTGTTCTAAACTAATTGCCATTATTTTTTAAACCTCCTTTGGATTTTCAGCAAATCAGACATTGACATACTTAAGTCACCGATTGTAATTTCTTTGTATTTTTGGGACACGCTATCGTAAACCGTTTTTGAAATTCTTCGGCTAAGATTCGTGCCGTCCGGCATTACGACCGTCACTTCATCATAAAGTTTGATTGCGTGCATTTTAGTGAGCTCGTTTTCAAGAGTTACCCTTATACTCAGGGTTTCCGATGTTTGTTCCGTCGAATAGTTATAATCAGCAACCGCATATCGCAAAGCATCTCTGACTTCTTCGTAGTTTTCGCCGGTGCTTGGATTCAAAGTGTATTTTTTGATTTTATTGGTGCAATCAAATAAATATGTATTTTTAATACTCCGTTTTAAACCTGTTTCATACGGTTCAGGACTTGACACGACGACTTCTTTATTATTCGTAGTGTTGCATCTTGCATAAGGCATAACATGTGTATAGTAGTTGCCGATTTCAGCAGTCTGCTTATAATCTGACACATTAGCGCCGAAAGCAATTCGATAGCCGCTTTTCGCACCTGCTGTACTGATTTTTTCAAAGTGAATATCAAAATTGTTAAAATACAGAACACCGTCAAACTGATTTATCAGTCCTTCGTCATCGTCTTTGAAAATGTCCTCAAACTTTACCGCCTGTGAATAGCCTAAGTAAATTCTTTTCTTTGCCGTGACTGATGAGCTGAAATTAAACCACTTATATGGGGCCTCCGTAAACCACATATGCAGAGGTTCTCCTACTTGGCTATAATCTCGCATAAAGTGGTCAATGAGTTCTTTCGGCGTGCCATACATCGATCCGTCCATTGCACGAGGAATTGTTCCGTTTTGGAAGAACATTCTTGACACATGTTCACCTGACACGGTTAAATCACCGTTTTTATCGACCTCTATTTTTGTGACATAAAAATACTGAGGCTCAGCTACATTATTTACTTTTGCTTTAACATACGAAGTTATTTTTATTTTTGACGCGAGCTTATCTGTGCTTTTTATTTTAGCGCTAAAGCTGTATGTGCCATTTTGCTCCATTGTCACCAAAAACTCGGTGCATTCTGTCAAGAAACCGAAACCGTTAGATTCAAACAATGGCGTTGAATTTTTGTAAAAATCAGCAATGTTGTACAAGATAGGGTACATTACAATCTCCTCCAATTTGGCTTAATTTCAATGTCAGTAAACGCATTTGCGCTTTTTCCTGAGAGCTTTATTTTATTCCACCCCGGCAAAAACTTTGGAAACTCTGTGCAGATTATGCAACTGTTTGCTAAGCTCATGCCGTTGTTGAAAGAAGCGGACTGCTGTTCGGAATCAAGTTCAATATAATCCTTATCCGATGATGTTTTAACTGTTAAAGTTTGACCATCATTAACCGTCAGCGTCAACGGATTAACTTTTGCGCCTTTATTGATAATCTTGATGAAAGGCTCTGCTTCGTAATTTTCAGGATTATAGACTTCAATTTCTGCGTTTTGTGTCGAGGTCAATTTGGGTCTGATAATCTCTTGTCCTAAGTCGCTATACCAAAACGGCACTCGGCTAAAATTTATAGTCGTTGACAAGCAAAGAGGGGCAACCTCTTCAATCGTTTCAACTCCTGTGCAAATTGCTTTGCTGAAATAGCCGGGGTTGTATGTATCTCTGAAAATCTTATATTCGCCGTCCCAAACAGTAAGCCATTCGGCGAATGCTCTTACAAGCTCTGCGTTATTTTCATTCGGGACAATGTATGGATAGCTGTTGACTTCAAACTGCATTTCAACATTGTCAAAAACACCGTTATCGGAAATCACTCCGCCGTTTTTTCCATAAACAGAGATAAAATCAAAATTACGCTTTGCAATTTGATATTTGGGAGGTGTAGCTATAAAAAAGCCTAATGTTCGCAAATCAATGCCATTGTAAACAAAACTGTGCCTCATTTTCAGCCTCCCAACCTTGACGCTTCGCCGTCAAGGGTTTCGACAATTGCCGCTGAAACACGACGGTTAAATTCGTCAACATCCATGTCGTTATTGATGTTTACATCGCCTGTGAATTTAATTTCAACATTCGGAGAATTAGTCACAACCCTTGACATAGACTGACTTGCAAAGACACTTTCGCTGTTCATTCGGATTCCTGCAAATTTGCTGTTAATGCTGTCAATCGGGTTTCCACTGACACCTGCAAGCGCAGTTGCTGAAAGAGCCTGCGCTTTTTTCTTAGTCTCGGCAATTTCGTCCTCGATTCCAAGCCAATAGCCTTGTCCCAAAAATCTACCGAACTTCCTTGATTTCCTTGCCGGTGAATGTGAATCCTGCGTTTTTTGAATTGTCGTAAGTCCGCCATTCACAAGCTCTCTTGCTTTCTCATTAACCATTTCAAAAAGTCCGCTAAGACCATTGCTGTAGCCTTTTGAAACATTCTGACCTTCTTTGAAAGCTAAGTTGTAACTTTCTGAAAGACTGCTTCCGATTCTGTCAAGAATTCCCTTTCCTGCCTTACTTACCGAATCTAGACTTTCCTCGTCTTCCATGCCATTTCCGACAGCCTTCGTGCCGTTTTTACCGGCGGTTTCGCTGTTGCCTTCAAGTTTGTTGAGTTCAGCGGTTGCCTTATCGACAAGCTCGTGTGCGTTATCAACCATTTTTTGGGTTACGCCCGGCTGATTTTCGTCCATTGCAGTTTTTAACAACTCATAGTTTGCGGTAAAGTTTGCAAGCTGATTTTCGAGGCTTTCTCTTGAACCTGTTTCAGCATCAATGAAACCGTTTTTGATTTTCTGCTGTTGTGCATTAATCTCATCAGCTTTGCCTGTAGCAATCGCGGCAACCGTGCCATACATATCGGTGTACTTAGCAAGCTCGATTTCTGCTCTTTCCTGCAATTCTTCGGCTTCTTCAACTTGGTCTTTTGTGACACCCTCAACACCGTCTTTGTATGCTGTCCTTAAATTCTCGGCATTTGTCTTAAAATCATTGACCTGCTGTTCGAGTGTGTCTTTAGTTCCTGTCGTGTGAGTGATTAAGCTGTTTTCCACATCAGACATAGCGGCTTTGATTTCTTCGGCATTGCCTTTAGCATTTGCAGCGGTTAAATTCTCAAAATTTTGAATTGTGGTGTTGTAGTTGACGATTTTGTCTTGATAAGTTTTGTACTTGGCTTCGGCGTCTTTAAGAACGCTTTCTTTTTGGCTTAAAACATTTTTGCGATTTTCCAATTCTTGGTCGTAAGCTGTTTCTAATGCCTTTATACGGCTTTGAGCGACATCAAGTTCTTCTTTATCAACCTTTTCACCTTTAGCGTTAGCGCTGATGACACCTAATGTATGCTTATCAATGTTCTTATTTTCATATGCCCACCATGCGACATTTTCAACTTTTGTGTCATGCATTTGCAAGCTATTTACGCTATCTCTTGCCTTGCTCACATCATTTTTATTTTCACGAACAATGGCATACTGATTAACGCTGTCGGTCTTTGCGCCTGCAAGACCTGAAACTGCTGTCTGATAAGAATCTTCGGACGCTGAAAGCAAAGCAAGTGCTTTCTTTGATTCAAGGGCATCATCCATTGAGCTTTTAAGGTCTTTATAAGACTGAATAACATTGCCGTTCCAAGTGATTTCATTGCCTGTAACTCGGCTCAATTCATTGGTAATAAATTTTGCTCTGTCTTCATAGCCTTTTTTGACTTCGCCGTTTTTGTCAACAATACCTTGCAATTCGACCCATAAATCGTCGTAATATTGAAATTCGCTTTCAACCTCCGATGCCGCATCTTTCTTGCTCTGCACATATTCATCATTTGCGTCTTTCAATTCTTTGATTTCTTCTTTTGCTTTTTCCTGAGCTTCGTTAAGTTCTTCTTGGGATTGTTTTGCACTGTCGTTAGCCTCTGAAAATGCCCAAATTTCGCCTATAGCACCAACAACTAAACCTGCAACTAATCCCCACAAATTTGCTTTTTGAGCAGTGTTAAGTCCCTCTTGTGAGATTTTAGCGGCATCTGTTGCCGCTCTCAAAGACTTGTAAGCTCCCCACAGATTTTTGATTTCTGTAACTATTTTAGTGGCCTTTTTACCCGACCAAATAGCAGTAGTTAAAACACCAATCTGTTTTAGCGTTGGAATAATATCATCTGTATGCTTGCTCGCAAATTTACAAAGTTTTTTTACCTCGGGGAATAATGATTTGCCGATAGGATTAATGACATCAGTCTGCACAGTCCTGCCGAGGCTCGCCCAATCGGCTTCGACATCGTCGTATTTGATGTCTTTAATCTTTTTCATGGTATTTTTGGTCTTGTCGGCAGAGCCATTAACTTTCATTAAGGCTTTTACACCGTCAATTCCCAAATCCTCCCACATCGTACCGAAGAGGTCAACACCTGCCTGATTTTGCTTAACCTTGTCATCCATCTCGAAAAGAGCCTTTAAGACTTCTGATGTTGCTGATTTTGCGCTATCTCCGCCTTTTGCAAATCTTGCCTGCAAATCCTCAATACTACCTTTTGCGCCTTTGCCTGCTGATTCGAGATTTGCAAGATTTTCTTTAGCGGTTTTTAACGCCTCGGAGTATTCGGCAATTTTATCAGCGTTTTTTTGCTTTGTCAATTCGCTTGTTGAACTGTTAAAACCTTTTTGCTCCTCTTTTGCATAGTAAAGATTTTTTTCGAGCTTTGCGACTTCATCTTTGGCTTTTTGAATGTCCTCAGCTGAGGCTTTTGTGCCGTAACCAAGAAGAGTAAATCCCTCCTGCGTACTCGAGGTTGTATCTTTAGAACGGATGCCAAATTCTTTCATCGCATCGCCGAGCTTGTCGATACTGAAAGTACCTGCTTTAGAGCCATTTTCAAGCGAATTAAAAAATTCATTTGCATCATAGCCGAGTTGCTTATAATGTACGGAGTATTCATTGATTGTATCGAGCAAATCGCCGTTTTTGTTAAGGCCTTTTTGACTGCCCTGAGCAATAAGGTTAAACGCTTCATCGCCCGTTACGCCAAACTGCTCCATAAGCATGTTGACCGCTCTCAATGTTTCGACAAAATCATAATCGTATGTATCTCTCAATGTAAAGAGATTTTCGGTCATATCTTTAAGCTTACTTGGATTGGTTTCGTTCGTTGTCTGCTTAATTAAAGCAAGGACATTTGCAACTTCTTCCTGAGATTCGCCGAAATTTCCTGTGTAAACATCTTCAAGGACATTTTTGTACTTTGCCATCTCCTCGGCGGTCAAGCCTGCTTGTGCCTGCAAAGAGTTTAGCGCCTTTTGTTCGCCGTTTGCGCTTACAATTGCGCCTGTAACAGCTCCGCCAATTGCCGTTGCTGTAGCAGTAGCTTCTTTTAAGGTATCACCAACAGCGGATCTAAGTTCATCGGCTGATGATTTAACACCGTCCATTTCCTTTTTGATTTTTGACAAATCGGTGTTGTTGGACTTCGTTTCAAGCCCCTTAAAACTATCGCCTGCTTTATCAACGCTTGTTTCAGTTTTTGACATTTCAGTCCGTGCTGATTCAAGGTTTATCTCGTTTGCCTTTTCTTCGGTTTCTGCAAGCTGTTTAGTGAAAGTTTCAAGTTTGCTTTTCGCTTTTTCAACTTCACGCTGATAAGCTCTGTACTGTTCGGTTGAGATTTCGCCGTTTTTTGCCTGTTCTTCAACCTGATCCTGTACATCAAGCAATTGACTAAGAGCAGACTGACTCTTATCAATCTGCTCTTTCAATACTTCTTGTTTTTGAGCGAGCAGAACGGTGTTTTCAGGGTCAAATTTTAACTGCTTATTAATCGCAGTCAGTTCTCTCTGCAAGCTCGCCGATGAGGACTGTACAGCTTTTAAGGACTTCTGTAAGTCCATTGTGTCACCGGCAATTTTGACGGTAATACCCTTAATTGTAGATGCCATATCTATCCTCTAACTTCTTGTATCTGTTCATAAACTCGCTGTACTGCTCTTCCGAGATTTCCTTGTTTTCAAATCTTTCTGTAACGAAAGGCAACACAGATTTCATTTTCAGATATTTTTCTTCATTTTCGTGGATGTTCTTATTGTTTCGTAATGCGAAATAGGTTTCGACATAATCTAAGACAAAACCTATTGTAAATTTCTGTAGATCAGCGACAGTCAGACCGCACCTGACGGCATAGGATAAGACTTCCTTTGCCGTCAGGAAAGTTTTAAATCCGTTTAAGTTGCTGTCGCTGTCGCTGTCACTTTTGGGCTGTCGCTTTTAAGGCTGTCAACAATGAGATTGATGATTGTGTCTGTCGCCGAAATAGCGTCCTTAATGCTGATTTCTTTCGCCCAAGTCTTAAAGTTGGGAATTGTATCGTCTGCCGTCTTTGCCGCTGCCCATAAAAGCTTTACAGCAGAGCCAAATTTAACATCATTGAGGTTCTTAACGAGAATACGGTCGGCATCACGCAAAAAGCTGTGACCTTTGAATGTGTCCTCGTAGATGAGCATTGTGTAAGCCGTAACCTCAACCTCAACATTTTTATCGTTAATAACAACTGTGTCTTTCATTAGCTCTTAGCCGCCTTTGTAGTGTCTGATGAGGCCTGATCTGTAGGAACTGCCGATTTTGCAGCCTTTACAGCCTTTACAGTAGGAGTTACAACATTTTCCGGCAGAGTGTCGGCATAAGATGTATAGCGTACAAAATCATTGTCAGGACGTGGCTTTGCTGTAACCGTAAAGGTCGGGAACTGTGGGTCGAAGTTACCTTCTGAGGTCTTGTCGTTTCTGCTTGCTCTTGCAGCTACGCAGTCAAAATATGTGTCAATCTCGTAGAGCTTATCACCTTTGTATGTTTCCTTGGCAACAAGAAGAGCGAATCTCGGCATCACTTTGATACCGCCCTTCTCAATAATGCCGCCCTCTGTAGCTTCATCATTGCCAAACCAGTCCTTTTCGATATTGTCAACAGCCGAAATAAGCTCAAGGCTGATTGTGTAACCGCCGTTTGCACTCGCTACAATAATAGGCAAGCCGTCAGCGTAGATTGTGTTTGAATCGCCAATAGGCTCTGCACCGATACTTCTGCCGCCTGCTTCATCAGACTTAAACCACACGGGCTTACCGTATGTGATTTCACCGGTGCTGCTTTCTGTTAGCGTAGCATAACCAACTTTTCTAATAGTTTTGTTCATAAAATAAGCACTCCTTATGTTTTAAATTCTTTTTATGCTGCTCAAATCACCACCGCCCATAGCTTCCGATGATTTGATAAGTTTTTTTATTCCGGCTTCAAATTCGCCGTGAATTTTCTTTGTTGCCGGAGCAATGTGCATCTTCGGTTGTATCGTTCCGCCTTTTTTACCTCTCTTTTTACGAGTTTTTTCAAGGAGGTGTGTAAGCCGATACTCAGGTTTTTCCGCATAAACTGTTTTTTCGTAAAACCTGAATGTTTCGTTCGTGATTTTTATTCTGAACGATTTGCGATATTTTTTTCTGTAGCCGACAGGTGCTTCTTTTTTGATTGCGTTTTTAAGTTCTTCGGCTTTTTCGTCAACCAACAATCTTACGCCCATTTGCACATCAGCCGAATAGGTTGCAAGTTCTTTTGATAAAGTATCGCCGATTCTGTCAATACCGACTTTTTTGTAACTACTCATCAAAAGTCACGCCCAAATTGTAATAGCTTACACAAAGTTTATTGGTTGTGTCCCATGCTCGATTTGGTTTTTTCCAACCCAAGCCGTTTTCAGACATCCATTTTTCAAGCTTCGTTTCGCTTGTGTGGTCGTCTTTTGATGTGTAAAGTTCAACGATAATTTTTGCGTTTGTAAAAATTGGTTTTCCGTCAGCAAAGATGCCTGTTTCTTCATCTTTGAAATAGACAATATAAGGCGCAACGGTCGATTTATTGTAATCGGCTTCAACACATTTAAAGCTACAGCCTTTGAAAAGTTCAACAAATTCGTCAAAATCTTTAAAAAACATCTTCGTCACCCTCAAATAAACCTCTTTGCGATAAGCTCAAAATCGAACAAGGGGGATTTTTGCTTTTATCGTGCTGTATTTGCTCAATTTTAAAGCGTGTGCCATTAATAACAACCGCCATGTCCGTTCGCAAGTTTTCATCTTTGTGGATATGTATAACTTTTGACAGTTCAATGTCATTTTGTTTCGCACCATAAAAACGAGTTACTCCGATTTTTTCATTGCCAAAACGATACTTTTTCAAGCTGTCGGCAATAACATCGTCGTTTTCGTCGGTTTCATAGATTTTTGCAAGTCCGTCATTAAATGTCAAAAAATCAATGTTATTCTTCAGTATCATACATTCTCACCTCATATTCCTGCCTTAATTTCAAAATTTCGTTTTCAAAATTATGGTCAAACATTTCAACCACATTTGAGCATGCATAACGGCAGTAGTCAAACAGTAAACTTCTTGCCCTTGTCGGTCGTTCAAAATCCTCATCAGTAAGCAGAGGGTTATAATCGCGGAGGTGCTGTTTTCCGTTGGCTATAATTAACTCAATTTTTGACTTTTTGCCTTCATCTGTTTCAATGTGTTCGCGATCAAAATCCTGCATATTAACTACATCGTTTATGATTCCCATTGTTCAACATCTCCGTGATAAATTAAACTGTTGTTGCCTGATTGAGAGTTACCTTGATTTCGGCAGGATTGAGCGCTGAAACATCAAGCTTAAGAAAATCGTTTGTGTGAAGTGAAAAGCCTGTTGCGTAAACTTTAATGAGATAAACTCTATTGTCTTCAAGAAACTGATACTGATCAGAATAATCAAGCTTACCTTCCTTGCCTGTTGAGAGGCAGGCTTTATATCTTGAAAGCTGGCCGATAACGGCAGTACCTTCTGTAACCATTTCAGACGGATAAACGTTCGTCGGGAAGGGGAAGAGGTTGTTTTTATACGAGCCGTCGGTTGCAAGTACCGTAGTTGCAGGGATAATCTTTGTGAGATAGTCCACAGGATTAACGATGAGGTCAACCGATGTGATGTTGTATGTCTTGCCGCCCTTGCCCTTCGCAAGCTTGGCAACAACACCCATATACGACTTAATGTCAAGGCTTGTGAGCTTTGTTGCTGTTTTTTCGGTATATGCACCTGCCTTTACAGCACCCTCGGGGTCTTTAAGCATACCAATCGGCTTGCCATTGCCGTCACCGTTGATAAAGCCATCTTCAAGAGCATAAGCAAGTGCATCGGCGAGGATTCTGCGGACATATGCGTCGATGTATGTAGCGCCAAGGTCGAGTATATCCTTCGGAACCGGGATAAAGGCACTTACCTTTGATGTTGAGAAATCCTTTTCCTGGATTGTGCCGGCAAGCTCCTGTGTGATTTTTGAGCTTAAAGCGCCCCAAGCGGCGAGCTGTTTTGTGTCTGTGGCAAAAATCGCCTTAACAGAGCCGTATGTGTTTTCGATGCCGATTGCATCAAGCAGAGGATGATTGTTTGTAATGTCCTCAAGCACTGTATCGAGAATTGTCTGCGGAATTGTAACATCAAGACCAGTGAGAGCCTGCTTAACATCAGCAGATTTTGCCGCTGTTACAAAGTTGTTGTAGAACTTCTGCTCTGCGCTTGTAAGCTGTCTGAATCCTCTCTTGGCAAGGATTGTGTTGTCGGCAGTTTCGCCGATTTCCTGAGCAACGGAAATAATGGACTGCTGGATACTGTCAGCATAGGCATTGAGAGCCTCGGTCATTTTTGCTTCATCTTTGGCATCAATGGCAGTTTTCAAGTTCTGCGCAAACTTTGCTTTTGCGTTCTTAATCGCATCAAGATTCTTCATTTTTTAAATCTCCTTTATAAATAAATTTTTGTTTTTGAAGTATTCTTCAATAAAGCCAAAGCAATCCTTTCCTTCGGGATTTTTCAGCTTGGGCTCAGGTGGTGTCTGCTGGTCAGGCTTTGTTCCGAGCATTTTTAAAAGCTCTGCCGCTGCCTGTTTTGCTTTTGGATTTTTCTTCTGCTGTGCATCATCAACGATTTCTTTTGAATCGGTTAAATCAACCGGATCAAGAATTTCGTCACACAAGCCGATGTCAAAAGCTTCCTGCGCAGTCAGAAATGTTTCAGCATTAAGAAGCGGCTCGAGGGTTTCCCTCGTGAGTTTATCGCCTGCGTGCACAAGATAAGAGTTTGTGCTTGCTTCACTGATTTTGTCAAGCTGAGCTGCAACTTTTCTATGCTCTTTCGCATTTCCGTAACAACCGCCGATCGCATGATGAATCATCATTGTTGTGTTTGACGGCATTATAATCTTATCAGCCGCCATTGCGACAACAGAGGCAATTGAACAAGCCATACCGTCAATGTATGCAGTAACCGGCACACTCTGCCTTTTTAGCAGATTGTAAATCGACACGCCCTCATCAACATAACCGCCGATTGAGTTAATGTAAAGTTCAATGCCGTTAATTGCATCTGCTTTTTCGATTGCTTTGCGGATATATTCGGCGCTTGTTTTGGATTCAACGAGGTCACCCCAAATATTAAAATGGCTTGGCTCGATTTCGCCGTAAAGATAAATCTGCAAGACACTCTGATTGTTTGCAATCTGCTTGATGTTGTAATTTTTATGTCTCATTTATTCACCACCTTTCAACGCATTTTCTGTGGTTTGGTAATTTTTGGTAATATAATACTCATTTGCCCATTTATCTGGACAAGGAAGCATATTGCAATATTTTTGAGCCTGCGCAGGTGTCAACACTCCGCTGGCAATTGACTTATCAAGATTATTCGCCTGACTGATTGCATCAATGTGTCTAACTGTTGTTGTGTCAATCAGCAGATAATTGCCTTTGTTAAATTCGGTAGCGCCGAATCTCTTTTTTGTAATCTCTTGCTCAAACATATTTGCAATCGGGTCAACTGCATTTCCAATCGCACAATCCATTGCGTCAGACAACTGCGAGGCCTCACCGCTTAAAATGGCAGGCGGTATATGCAAAGCATTTCCAACAACCGTGTAAGCCTCAGCTCTTAATTTTTGGATATCGTTAATCTCGCTGTTTGTAGTTTTTCCTGCATCGGTTGAAGGTTCTGAATATTTCATACCCTTAAAAATCGGCATAACAGCGTTCTTGTTTGAGTAAAATGATTTAAACTGCTTTGACAACACTTTGTTGTAGGTTTCGGCAAAATTTTCATCGCCAAAGCTGTAATTTTCAAGCTCCAAAATACCTTTATGTCCGACAGCTTTGTTATATCTTTCCTGAGCCGATAACATTAACTGCTCGTAAGTGTTGCACATATCCGATAGCAAGCCGTTCAGGGCAAAGTTGTTATATCTGAGGTAAATTACCTCGCTCTCTAAAAAAGTGCGCTGATATGTAAAATTTCGACAAGTAACGCCGCAAAATGTGTCGTCAATCAAAGCGTGTTCCGTTTTTGAGAAGCTATCAGCAATCATAAGCTGATTATCGGCAGTTTCAACAATTAAAAGCTCGTTGTCAAAAATCAACTTTGCAACAGCTTGCGTAAAAAATTCGATTTTTGTTTGATGTTTGTTAGGTGCATAGTTCCACAGATAGTATTCAGCTTTGCGACTTTCTCGGTTATTGTTTACCGTCACAAATTCGCACTTCGCCAAGCTTCGAGCAATAAAATCAATCGCCGTAAATAGAGCAAGCTCAGTCAGGTGAAATCTCTGTTCATCAACCGCCGAGCCGTCCTCGTTAAATTCCGCTGCAACGGCATCTTTTCTAAAAAGATTTTTCACCCAGTTTATTACTTTCATTTTTTTCACCTGCCTTTAAAATACAATCGCGTTAAAGCAATTCTTAAGTTCATCAACCGTCATCGGCTGATTTTGTTTCAGCAAATCAAGCTGTGTATATGCGGCGACAAACGCCATAAATCCGTCTGTTTTTCTTGATTTTGGTTCGATTTTGCCATATATGATATTGCCGTTTTTATCCTCAACGGCAGATGTGTTGTTTGTGTACCAACGCATTAATGCCGAATCGCCCCAAACAATGCGGTGATTAGCAAAATCCGAAGCAATCAGAGGAGCTACAAGCATTTTATCCGAAGGCCTTACAAGTTTTAGATTGTTTCGTCCTTTGCGGTCGCATTCAAAACCCAACTGCATTAACGGCTCCTTGAGCAAAGTATAGCGGTAACTGTCCAATGCTCCACCGACGATGTTGTAATGCTTTTTCTGCTCTCTCAACCAGTCAGCTACAATTTCGGGAGGTATTTCCGCCCCATCAACCCTTTGTAAATCAGGCTGTTGAGCATAAGGGAATTTAATTCGTCCAAGGTCTGCCGATTGCGAACAGTACCATGAAAACGGTTTCCATACAATTTCACCGTTGATTAAAAAAATTAAACCGATACCCAAAAAGTCAGTAGTTTTGGTGTAGTCAATGCCAAAAACACACGGCTTACCCTCAAGGTCGGGAAGAGGTCTGTTTGTTGCTTTGATATTTTCCCATGAGGTAACAGGATGGGCTTCTGTGCCTTTTGGGATATTCATACGCTTAGTCATAAACGCTGAATTATTGATTTTATCTTTTTTCCATCCTTCAAATTCTTTCTTTATTTCTCTTTGTAACTCCGGAAAATATTGCAGAGATGGATTAGCTTTATACCAGCTTTCGGGATCATAAACCTCTTTTTCATCGTCTAAGCGGCAAATGAAATAAAGTGTCCCGTTATCTGAGGTATCACCATTTAAGACTTCAAGACCCTCCGAAAGCTCGTTGTCGAGCGGCCCGTCACGAACATCTCCCATTGTGGTTATTGTCGTCCTGCGAGGTAAAGGCTTTTTGCCTAAACCTGTAGTAAAAACGTTAATGAGGTCATAATTTTCGTAAGCGTGTTTTTCATCAAAATCTACTTTGCCTGGTCTGCCGCCGTCTTTTGTTTTGCTGTTTGATGTTCTGTATCTAATCGTCGAGTTTGTTTTTATATTAGTGATTTTGGTTTTATTCCACTTAAAATGCCGCTGCATTTTTGACGCATTATTTTCCAAGATTTCATAAATATCATTAAAACTCGTTTGTGCTTGTTCTTCGGACGTTGCGCAAATATCAATATCGTAGTTTCGCACACCGTTGACCGGAGTTACCAAAGCAAAATCTTCAAAAGCAAGATAACCGTTTTTTCCCGTTCCTCTTCCGACTACACAAACCAAATCAGGGAATCTTAAAACACCGGGAGCAGAGTAGGTGCAATTGTGCAAAGCAAAGCAAAATTTTTCCCATTCAAAAAGTTTATAAGGAAAATATTTCTGCAAAGCTAAATATTTTTCAAGCTGTTCTTCATCGACGTAAATTTCTTCGTTTTCAAAGACATTTTCAACAAATTTTATCAGCTGAATTTGCTCACGGCAGACACGATATTTACCGCTTTTAACAAGGTCGATGTAATCGTCTATGATTTTACAGTTCGTCATCCGAATCACTTTCGACTTTGTCAATTGACAGCCCCATTTGTGAGAGGATCGCTAAACGCTGTTTGTTGTACATTACGGCATTTTTTACAGAGGGGTTGTCCTTAATATACTCTTTGCCTGTGGCGCTGATAGCTTTGTATGTCAAGCCATTTTTGCGGATGTCCGCCTGCATTTTACGCTCAAGTTTAGTGCAGAAGATGTAACTGTCAATTAAATCTCTATAGACTTCAATGTTTGCCCCTTTCAAAGTCAGTTGCTCAATTAAGCTATCCTTGATTTCAGCAATTTTAATCTGCGCCATTTTGTTCTCTCCTCTCTGAAAATTTCTCGTGTGCGTGCGCGAAGGTGAACTGTCGTGCCTTTATACCGTTATCCATAAGCCTCAGAATTTTTCGATTTTTTACCCGGGGGTATGTTTTTTTACTTACCACCGCTCAGCAAACTCATCTTTTAATTTTTTTGATTCGTACTTGTGATGTTCTTTGTAATGACAATCTTTGCATAGACACTCGAGGTTGTTAATATCAAGAGCAAGGTCAGGTCTTGCTTTGAGGTATAGCTTGTGATGCACGGCTTCACAAGGGCTATACTTGCCTACCTTGCGACAGCGTTCGCATTCGTAATGTTCTTTCGCTTTTTTGGCGTCTCTGACTTTGTGCCAATCCGCTGTTAAATAAAATCTATATGCCTTGCCCTCACGGATTTGGCGGACGATCCAGTCCGTAGTTACTTTTCGTTTTATCATTACAATTTAATTTTACAACAGGTTTAATCGCTTCTACTGACATCTTTCTTTGTGCAATATGTACAAATGTTAAGTCCACGAAGTTTTGCGCAAAGCAATCGTGCCTCTTTGAGCCAGCGGAACACCGTGCGTTCGTCGGTATAGTTGCTAACTGCAAACTTAGTCACCCTCAAATTTATCTCACCTTTATGCAATGCCGTTGTTGGCGCAACAAAATAAACAGCACTGACAGCTTGACGGATGTAGTCTTTGTCGCTACTTGTTAAAGCATCAAGCGTGTCTATCACAGCAAGCAGGTCAAGTTGTAATGCTCGGTGCATTGTCTTGTCAGCTACAACCTGTGCTTTGCTTGGAAATCCAAGAGAGGCATAAAGTCTAAACTGTGCAATTGTATAATCTCTTGTTGTATCTCTCATATCCTTGCACCTCCGATTTTCTTGTGTTTATGGCTATTGGCCAAGTAAGTAAAATGAAAAGACGCACCCGTGAAGTCATTTATCCACATTTCGTCTTTGTAAAAATAATATCCTTCGGGACAAGGCAAAGCCTCACCTCGTTCGAGTTTTCTGTATTCTCGTTTTTTTCCTTCAACAACTTTGACCTCAGGCTTATTGAGATTGCGAGATGTTTTCAAGCGCTTCTTACCATTGACATCTTTTCGTATGTATTTTGCAAGGTCAGCATAATTGCCGTTTTGGTAGAGCGGAGTAAAATTTATTCCGTTTTTCCATGGCCAACATTCCATTAATATTTCTCTGACACAATCCTCAATTACGATGTGCAAATGCCAGTTTCTACCGAGTTTGCCACATTCGCAGTACCCGATGTACTTAAATTTAATTTGTTTTTTATCTGTCCTGCGTTTGATACGCTTGAAAAAATTCGACACAACCCTCTCAAATTCATCTTCGGTAAATTCACCAAACGGAGCAGAGAACCTTGCGAACCAGTCGCCCTCAGAGAAGTTGCAAAGGATAAGCCTCTGTGTGTGTTGTTCTCCTCTGATACGGTTTGCTTTGGCTTGCTTTTCGTTTGTTCGAGATTGATTGATTTGTCGAGCAAGATTTTTTTTATTCCGTCTGCGAAATGATTTATAATATTTGACCTCGAGCAAAGGACCTGATTTAATTTCACACTTGTATGTAAACATAGTTAAACCTTTATTATATATGTAAATGCTAAAACGGTCACTTAATTAATTCCTTGAGCAGGCTATTAAAGGAGTATCTCAACTCCTTTTTTGTGACTATTTATTATTCTGTTATCGTATTAAAAAGTCAGATGATATAAATATGCAGTAACCCAATCTGACCACTTGAGTTACTGCTCTGTGCAACCTTGCCGCTGCAATTGTGTGTTTGATTTTTGGTGCATTCTTTTGTAACAGCTTAATCAAAAGCGGAAGTCGTCGCTTTGATTACTTTTTGAATATAGGATTAACTTGATTTGAATTTCCTTTAAGATTTTGCACACGGCAAGAATATTGCCTTACCTTAAATGCCGAAATATTCTTTGTAGCTTTTGGTGATTCCTCGACAATCGTCCGACTTAACCGGCACGTGACAAGCTACAGTTCTGATGTTGTCGGCATCCAACTCTTTGAAAATTTCCGATGCTCTCGTTTCTTCTGCCGATTTATAAAACTTAAAGAGCAAATCTACAAACGGTATGTTTCCAAACTCGTTCAAAAAGGCTGTATCATTTTCGGTCAACGTTTTTAAGCAATCTGCTTTATATGTATCTGATGCGTCCGATAAAATAAAAAGTTTGTTGTAAATATCCTGCTTCGTGAGCAAATCAATAATTTGTAAAGCTATCGACAACACTTCCGGATCATGTTCAGCAATCGCCTTTGACAGTTCCGTTAGTTTACATGAGGTTTCTCTTGTGCGTTTAATCCACTCAATATGTTCTTTTTCGGCGAAAAATGTGTTGGTTCTAAATCTGCGATATTCCTGTAAGAGTTTGTACTTTGCCTTAACACAAGCCTTAGCGGACAGCAATCCTATTTTCGCACAGCTGTATATTGCAGACATTGACAGAACAAGCCATCTGTTGAATATATCAAGATTATTGATTTCATTAACATCAAGAGCGCCGTCAATAAACGCAACAACAAGCTTGTCAAGCTCTGATAATGTTTCTGCCGGTGCTGTCGGTCTGTCCTGTGTTTCCGCTGTAACTATTTTTTTGGATTCAGCCATTGTTGCTTGCCTCGCTTTCAAGCCATTTTTTAATAATTTCTTTGTTTTCAGGACAGTCTTCATTTTCAAGACAAGAAATATCGCAATTTTCGCAGTAATTGCAAACATCGTTATTTAATGCATCAAGCACAAAATGTGTCATCTGCTCTTTGCTCATTGATTTGATTTTTTCAAAGTTAGTCATTGTGTTCACACCTCACTTCAACAATTCATCTGTTGTGATGTTAAATAAATTCGCTACAGCTATTATGGTTTCAATATTAGGTTCAAATTTTCCCTGCTCATAGTAAGATATACTTGTTCTGCTCACATAGAGCTTTTCGCCCAGTTCATCTTGCGTTAAGCCATTTTCAAGTCTTAACGCTTTTAGCTTTTCGGGAAATGCCATTATTTTTCACCGTCCATTTCATCAGACCAATCTGATAGCAGTAATTCAATAAGCCGTTGCCTGTATTCATTTGGTGTCATTACAATTATCCTCCTTTAAAATTCCATCTTTTGTAAAAGTGCGTCCGCACTCTCCGCATTTTACACATACAATTCCGTAACTGTCTGGATTTTTGCACTCGTTACTAACATAACAATCTGCAAAAAAGTTCTTTTCATCATAATCCTTAAATTGTTCAAGCTCCTTTTCCACACGATACGGTTCAAAATCTATTATTTTGCCTTTAAGCTCTCCCATTACTCTTCACCGCCCTCAATAGGCTGGCTCCAACATTTAACGCAATCACAATCATAGCTTTTTTTGCAATCAACTATGCTGGACTTCAACCCTAACTGATGTGGGCATATACCTTCGAGCGTGCCATCATCATTGAGCAGAACGTTTGGATACTTATCCAAAAGCTCTGTAAGATAAGTCCTTTGCGGATGTTCGTCCGACCACTGCTGTACTATTGAAATAGCCTCTTCGGGATGATGCATTTCATAATCTACACAAAGCCTTCCTTTACCATTATTTTTTTCGCTCAAAGGGCAGTTTGCACATGTAATTTTACAAACACCTGTGTTTGTTATTTTTGTCATCCTCTTTTTTTCAGCAAAGTAATTTGTAGTTTTCGTACAATCAATCATTTTCTTCGTCTCCTTCAAAATTAACAACCTTTCTATCACTTTGTAATAACGATAGTTGGTAGTTTAAAATTGAATTGCATATTGTCCCCCCTCTTCACTATCAATTTGAGCTTCATAGGATGTTCTTATTTGTATCACCCTTATTTCAACATACTCCGGCAATGAAAGTATGTATGTTTTTATAGATTTTTGCTCCGCAAGGTTTGCCGATAACTCTGGAGGGTCTTGGTAAAACTTCCTCTTCACAACAATATTCATCAATGGCATAAAAATCATAATATTGGACTATTACATTCATCTTCCCCATTCCTTTCGTTTACTCCTTATCCATCTTTGCACTGCAACTCGGACAATGCTTAATTTTTTAGTTCAGGTATGTCAATATACTCATCTTCATCGTGTTCTTGTTTTGTGCAGAGTTCAGCGTGATATCCGTTAAATCCGTATAAATCACAAAGGTTCTCAGGAGTTGTATATCCAGAAGTTATAATATAACCAAATAGTTCATCTGTGTCATTGTCAATTAGTTTATAATAGTATTTCATTAAATATCACCCATTATAAATACAATCTTTTAAATCACCAACGGGACAATAAAATGTTCGCCCATCAGCAGTTGCAATAAAGACAGTTAAACCATAGTAACTCCTTTTTACGGCTGTTAAAATACCGTTAATATCGTGAATTGTTTCTACAAAATCTCCTATTGTAACTTCTCTCATTTGTATCACTCCTTATCCATTTTTGCTCCACAATTGGGGCAAAACTTATATTCATATTCGCAAAGATAACAATAGTCTCCGTCCTGGCTATATTTTTTCTCTGTGCAATCTTCGGTCATGTAACCACATTCAGAACAAATAAATTCATCAACAGGGTGAGCTTTAGTTAAATTTTTCCCGTGCCTTACTTCCTGCACGTCGGCGATGGGTACTGTATCAAGCAATTTTGCGGCATTATAAGCGTAATCATCTGCTAAAACTTTCTGTGCAGCTTCACGCTCTATGTATTCTTTTTTAACCATTTTCTACCTCCATTTTTGCCCCACAATAAGGGCAGTATGGATATAACTCGCTATCCTTGGAATCTAGGAATAAATAATTATTGCATTCTGAGCAATGATACTCGATGTACCCTAAAGCATTTCCGGTTGATATCCACTTTCCGTGTTTAATCTCTTGCACATCACACACGGTTGCTTCGTTGAGTTTACTACCGTCAACTTCGATAATATGCTTAACTGTTTCAGCATTTCGTTTTGAATTAAAGTATATCGTGTTTACACTACCGTCTGCGAACGGTATATCTAATGCATAATCACCGCATACCTCACGTGCATAATCACCGCATACCTCACGGATTTTTAATTTATTATCCATCATCATTTTTCACTCTCCTTACCTGTTTTATTTTGATTTTCAAAGTAAAATTCAATTGGATTGTCCGTCTTTTTAATCAATCCGTACTTTACAGCTAATCGAAAAATAAAGACCTTTTCGAGCCTCGAAAGCAACTTTCCTAATTCTTTTTTAAAATCTTCGACTGTCCTTGTCGATTTGTAAAAATTGCACATTCGACAAGCAGGATTGTAGTTTTCGATATCATTTTCGCCTTTATACCAATAAACACTAACAATATGATCGACTTGCATATCCTTTAGTTCAAGTTTACAACCACAATATGCACAATGGCCGTTGTATTTATCATAAACTTTAAGCCTTATGGACTTAGATATATTTTTTCTGGTTGCCAATCTATATCACCTCAATTCTATATTAATCGTACAAACCGAGCGGTTTAATTTTTCTTGCGGCGATTTGCGCTACAAACTCTCCGTAGCTGTAGTTTGTGCCGTGTTTTTTATTGTAGTCAGTACAATAAAGACACATTCGGTCCAATCGGTCAAGTTTCTTCTTTCTGCCTCGTTTCTTTTTTCTTCACTCATTTATATCACCTAATTTCAAATACTTTAATATTTTTTTGCTCGCTTCTTCGCAACCATAACATACAGCGACCGCGTAGCCTTGTTCATTAAGGCTTTTAAGCCATTCGGTTTGTTTTTCGGTTGGCTTGTTTTTACCGTATTTTAATTCGATAAACAATCCGTGATAGCCTCCACGGCTGACAGGCAGAAACAAGTCAGGCACACCTGCTTTCACTCCCTGCCTTTTTAGGTTGGCCGCTTCAAGTTTATTTCGACTGCCACCGTTTGGAATGTGAAACATCAAATCAACTTCTGGATATTCTGTTCTGATGAAGGTTGTCCACTGAAATAACTTCCGCTGTTGGTCAGCCTCATACTGTTTCATCGGCATTCCCTTTCTTGTTCTTTAAAATGATTTCGCTTTCAAAATACAATGACCGCAACTGTTTTACAAAGTCATCGTCAACTATTTCGTATGCGCAAATAAAACCGTATGCAACCATTCCAAACTTAACAGCAAAGTAAGGTGTTCCTTTAATGTCTTTTCGTAATGTAAGCACCATTGTTTCATTTGGTGTGTCCGTGAAAGGGTTGAGATATGTGCGGTCAATAAACATCAAGCCTTCTTTCGTGCTTATCGGTAGCATTACTTTTCCGTCATATACAATGCTTATATCCCACATTTCGGCAACTGATTCGTTCTGAGTGCAATCTTCCACATTAATTAACGGTTTGCTTTGGCTGATCGTAAAGCTAATCTTATCTCTCTGTGCATCGTTAATGTCATAGAGTTTGCATATGTAATCCTCGTTGAGCCGTGGCAGACCAAAGATAGGATAAACTGCATATCCGTCTGACAACCATTGCTCGCCGACATCATTACAAAAGATTGAAATGTTTTTATTTTTCTTGCATATGTCAAATGCTTTTTTTATTTTCATTGTTTCACCTCTTCATTGCGTTGTATATTTCGGGTTCTAAATCAAATGTTCTTCCGATATATCTAACTTCGTCGAAATTAAAAAACTGATTATATCCATTTTTATTAACTTTGATAACATTGTTGTTTATTGCATAATCAGAAACATCATCAATATATATGCTTGAACCGTCTTTAAATTTTATTGTGATTGTGTTTACATACATCTTTTCGCCTAATGCGGAACATCTGCACATGCTCCGCTTTTACAATGTCAGAATTTATTTAAAGAGGAGTAAAATGAGGGTTATATAACGAGCTGTGCAGAGCTTGTTATCTATTGGCTTTTTTCGGGCATCTGCACCTGCCCGAATCGGTAATATTACTGAAAGAAAGGTATGTATATAATTTATCAAAAGAGGGAATCTATAATCTCGCTGTGCAGAGCGTGATTAACTTATTAAATTTGCCGCCACAAGAACATTTTGCGGACGTCAGCAAAATGTTCTTTTAATTAACTTCGCCTGTTGTAAAAATTGGGTGTGTGCCATCACGGAGTTGAATCTCCTCGTCACTCATCACATAGCCGAGTTTGCAAAGCAAGGAATAAAATCTGTTTAAGTCAGGGCTGTTTTTTCGGCTGATAGTTTTATCCAAATAATTTACACTGATATAACCGAACGAACTGCAATTCAGCTGACACAAAGCGTATGCCGCCGCCATTAACATTCTACCGCTGTCATTGTTCCAATGTTCGCTGATGTAGCTGTCTATGCTTTCATCGTCTTGACTCTCGGTCACTTCGCTAAATTTGTATGCCTTGCTACTGGCGCCCATCGCCACTTGGTTGACTATAAATTTCACAAGCTCCTGCTTCTTTTTACTGTCGTTAAAATTTGCATCAAGCATAAAGCCTATTCTGAGAGCCTCACAGCGTTCGTCTATTTCTTCCGCCTGTTCAACAAGCTCGTCCCATCTCTGCTCTTCAAGCTTTCGCTTTTCTTCTTCGGGATCATTCTTTTCCTGCTTTTCAAATGCTTCTGCGTAAATGTAGATGTTTGAGCCGTAGTAAGCAAAATAAAAACATCTTTTCCTGCCGTCCGCAAAATCTTTACCGATCAAATCTTTGAGAGCGAATACTCCCGTATATTCGTAGTTACTTGGAATTTCGTCATATTTCTGTACTTTAGTCATTCCTTGTTCAAGACAGAGCTTTTCAATTTTTTCTTTCTCTTCCTCTGTTTCCTGTTTTTTTACAGCAGAATACAAAAGATTGTCAAAATTATTTGTACCGATTGATTCGAGCAGTTTATTTCTCGTTTCAATGTCCTTAATCTGATTCAATCGGTCATAGTCTGCAAGGGTAGGCTGTCGGATCTGACTTTCCTTGAAAGCTTCTTCGTCAAGCTCGCAGAGCTTTACTCTTCTTCTGATTTTGCTTTCGGAAAATCCTGTTTTCTCTGCAACCTCTGCGACCGTATCACCGAGGTCAAGCAACAGCTGACAGCCCTTAGCCTCTTCGTATACGGTCAAGTCTGACCGTTGCATGTTTTCGGTAAGCATTGTCGAAAGCTGTTCTTTCTCACTCATTTCGACAATTGCACACGGCAGTTCCGTCAAACCTGCCTGCTTTGCGGCCGCAAGCCTGCGATGCCCGATGATAACGGTAAAATCATCCCAGTTATCATTGTTTGGCACTACGGTCAAATTCTGCAAGATACCGTTTGCTTTGATAGATTCCGCAAGCTCCGTCACATCGCCTATAACCTTTCGAGGGTTCTGTGGATGTGGGTGCAGTTTTTCAACCTGTATCATTTGTAATTTAGATTTCTTGTTCATTTTTATAATCTCCTTGATTTTCACAAGGTCATCTGATATAATAATGTTAAACTGTATTTATACATTGCAGATAGCCTTGTGTTATTTGCTGACCGTTGATTGCTTGCACTACAATCAACGGTCTTTTTCTTTTGTGTTTAAAATATAATCAATCATATGCAAACACGCTTTAATATTTACAGCCGATGGATTTAATAAGCATTCACGCATATCTTTGAGTATATGCGGTATGTTGTCAATAAAATCAATTGTGTATCCTGTATTTTCATAATCGTAAAGTTTGCGAATACAGCCATAGAACTCGTTTGGTACATCTTTGTAGTCGTGCATTTTTCCGTAGATGTCCTTGACTTTGATTTCGCTGTCTTGATTTAAAGTTAAATCTTTTCATCGTTTACACCTCTTTGCTGATAAAATCTGTAGCACGATACAATGTCACGCAATCGCCGTCAAGGTCATCATCGTAATACTGCGCTGTCTCATCGCTCATTGCTTTGACAATCACAGCGTAGTAATCTTCTTCCCATTCTTTCGCCGCTTCAATTATTTCATCAAGTGAAAACTTGCCTTTGGCTTTTCTGATTTTCAGACACCAGCGCCCCGAAGCATCGGATCCGCTTTCAATTGTTGTCCCTTTTTTCATTTGCCGACACCCACACATTCAAAACCATATGTTTCTGCCTTTGCTGATTCATACATTGAAAGTTTTTCGCAGAGTTTAGTGTTCTCGTTCTTATAACCTCCTAATGCATATCGAGCGTTTGTGTAATTTTCTTCGGTTTGGGATTTATCAAGGCGAGCTTTTTTTAACTCATTTTTGAGATTTTTGTTTTCTTCTCTTAACTCCTTAACATCTTTGAGCAGTTTTCTGCGTGTCGGGTAGTTTCTTAAATGCCACATTCGTTATAAAGTCCTTTCATTTATTTAGTTTTCGACATCTCGCATGGATGTTGATTTTATGACAAATGTAATTAAAAAAGTCATAATTTTTAGAGCGTTCGGCTCGGCGGTTGTCGCACTTTGATTTGTACTCGAGGTATCTTTCACAATCTGTATGACATCTTGTCGTCCGTATCTGACAGCCGTAGCACGGCGAATTTATCATTTTTACGCCGTCCTTTCGTTGATTGTATTTCCGCTGCCGATCAATTTGTTGAGCAGTGTAGTCAGTAAGGATATATCTGCACCGCTTGCATAGGTCTTGAGCCGGTCAATCGGTATGTTGTAGCTCCAACGCCCTTTGTCGCTCTGTACGGCTGAGCCAATGGGCAGGGTTTGTTTTTTTAGGCCCTCATAAACATAATTGAGAGCAACTCCGAGATATTCAGCCGCCACAGTCGGCGGTACATCTCTGTACTCCTGATTTGTTTTAGGGTTGATTAGGATTTTTTCATTCACTTAATAATCACCTCTTACTAAGTTCGGGTTATCGTATATGTTTCCGATAACTTCAATATCTTCGGGATAATAATGTTTTCCGAGGCTTTTATAGATATTGTCGTACTCAATCCCAAATTCAGTTTCGTTTGCATCGTACTTTACAATCCCATAGCCGTCACCGTCTAAGCGGTCAGAAAAATCAATGATATCTCCCTCAAAAATTTTTTTGCCGTTCTTATCTTTCATTCCTGTGTACTGACCAACCGTTTCGGGGTTGACCGCACCGTAGCTACCTAACACCGTTGCATCGGGTGTTATGCAGCAACCTTGTTTAGTCACAAGCAAATTGCCCTCTGACCACTTACCGTTAGCTATCATCTTGCCACGAAATAAATATTCTCTCATCATTTTTCACTCTCCTCAACAGGCTGATTCCAACACTTAACGCAGTTATGGTCTTTTCTGCAATCCTCTCTGCTCATCAGCCCTAAATGATATGGACATATACATTTAGGTATTCCGAGTGATATTACCCCTGCATCCAATTGAGAGTACAACAATACTGTCTTAAGCTGAGCGTTGGGATAATTTTCCAAGAACTCACTTAAATAAGTCGTCTGCGGATGTTCATCCGACCATTTTTGTACAATTGCAATTGCCTTTTCAGGGTGCCTTAATTCTAATTCAGTGCAAAGCATTTCTTCGTCATTATTAAATCTGCTCAATGGGCAATGATTACACGAAATACGACACACACCAGCATTACTTGATTTTGTCATCCGAGCTTGTTCACTCAAATAGTTTTTAGTGATATTACAA
>OGXH01000563.1_pt1 | contig 26511 bp, 38 predicted proteins | sample 1576241 | NCBI WGS metagenome assembly OGXH01 (sample SAMEA3541529, study PRJEB24748) | human gut metagenome | biome: human gut; feature: human-associated habitat; material: faeces | place: China | collected 2012
CGCACGGTGGTGTGAGAGGTCGGGAAATCACTCAGATTTCCCTCCTACTCGATTGTATAATACAGTTACAAGGTCAAACAAAACAGACCTACAACAACAAAATAATTTCATCATTAAGGAGGTAGTCATTATGTGCATGACGGTTAAAGAAATAAATGAAGCAATGGAGCAGATTCAAGAGTGGAAAAGAATCAAGGAAGAAGCAGAGGACAACATCACAACTTTAAATTCAAAGGTTATGGAATTTCTTAATGAAACAGAAGAATGTGAAGCAGTTGATAACAAGGGTAAGCCAATCCGTAGATTTATCGGTAACATTTTCAAAGCTACACTTTCAAGTGTTGAGCGTGAAACAGTCAACAAAGATGAAGTAAAGAAATTACTTAGTAAAGATGATTATGCAAAGGTTAGTAAAGTTAGTAGGTATCAGTCTTTAAGAATCAACTAACAACAAGCAATCAGCAGGGCAAGGGTGGAAAAATCCACCCGATACCCTAAAGAATAGGAGTGATTGACAATGAAAAAATATATAACCTATGAAGATCCATTACAAGGAAGAATTTTTACAGAAAAACAGATGCATGAAGTCTATAGAGATTTAACAGACAAAACAGAATATCCAGACTTTGAGTGTTGGTTTACAGATATGTTGAGAAGCGGAGTATTTGAGGAGGTGCAAGCATGAAAACGTGGTACGAGGATAAGAAGAAAGCAGACAAATAAGCACAACGAGGCGAGCGGTCAAGCCGTGGTATTCAATTACAACTTGCCTATCGGCAGTAATGCCACATTATAACAAGAAAGAAGGTGAAACAATGACAAGTGCAGATTTAACAGTATTAGAGCCATATTGCAAAGATGATATGCGACTGCTGAAAAAGTTATCAAAGTCAATCTTTTTGAGGCTTAACGAGCCATTGACAGAAGCAGACTATGACGATTTTTACAGCATTGCAAATATGACATTGTGGCAGTGTTACAACTCTTATAGCACCGATAAAGGGGCAAGTTTTAATACTTTTCTCTGTGATTGCTTAAAGAAAAGATTTAAGACAGAGATAAGAGACAGACACAGAGAAAAACGAGTTATCAATCAATTAACAACTTCATTAGATGCAACTAATGACAGCGAGGAAGAATGTAGCATATTGGATTTTATACCATCCGATTTTGACACATTCGAGGAAGTAACCAAAAACAACAACGAACAATTTCAAGACAAGGTACAACAGTACATTTCAAAACTTTCTAATCAGCAGGTAAATATATTAAACCTTTTGATTGATGGGTACACACCTAAAGACATACGGCAGATTTTAGAAATTTCATCAACTAAATATGCTGAAAATATGAAGATTATGAGAAGTTTTGAAAATGTAAAGATTTTATTTTAGGAGGTAATCACTATGAAGAATATCAGAAAGCAGACATACACATTAGAGCAGTATTTAAAGGACATGAAGGCAGAAAAAATCAGAACAGACCAGGAATGTCAGAGATTATCAGGACAATGGAATCCGAATATGGTTAATGAACTGATAGCGTCAGTTCTGACAGATGATTATATCCCACCTATTATTTTAGGCGAGGAAATAACATCAAACGGAATCACAAGACAATGGATAATTGACGGATTGCAGAGAAGTAGCACATTATCATTATTCAGATATGGAAACGCAAAAATCACAAAGAATCTTGATGAATATATGGTTACTTATCAGACAAAGACAACCGATGAAGATGGAAATATAAAGCGAGACGAGCAGGGCGAAATCGTATGGGAGAATGTAGATTTTGATATTCGTAATAAGACATACGAGCAGTTACCAGAAGAATTGAAAGAGGTATTCAATGGCTATCAGTTAGAGGTTGTAATTCATCAGAATTGCGACACAACGCAAATTTCAAAACTGGTACGCAAACTGAATAACTGCAAGCCGATGAATCAAGCCCAACGTGCTTTTACATATATTAATGCGTTTGCAAGGGAGATAAGAGAAATTGCAGACAACAGATTTTTCAAAGATATGTACTCTTGCAACAACAAAGACAGAATAAACGGAACTTTTGAAAGAGCCATCGGAGATATGGTTATCTTATCTGAATACCCTAATCAGTACAGAAAAGATACAAAGATAAGCTTCAAGTGGTTAAATGAAAATGCAACCATTCTTGATTTTGAAAATCTTGATGATTTACTCACAAGGTTAGTAGAATCAACGGAAATCACAAGCGAGATAAGGGAACTGTTCAATAGAAAGAGTGCATATATCTTTGTGGCAGCATTTAGGGCATTTACAAAGTTAGGAAGGGAAGATAAAGCGTTTGGAGAGTTCCTGCATTGGTTAATTGCAGAAGGTAAAAATACAGAAATCAATGGAAAGACATGGACTGAATTAGATATAGACCGTTCTACAAGGGATAGCAATGTAGTACACGGAAAACTTGATTATCTTACAGCACTTATCGATCAGTATTTCACAGAGGTTAAGAAAGTAGCATAAAGCAAAAGGGGAGGGCAAACCTCCCCGATATAAGAGAAATTGAGGTAAAGCATATGAATACAATATTAGATATTTTGATGGATATAGACAGAGGTTGCCTTGCTAATAATATGATTGAGGATTGCTTCACATACAGAATTGTATATTTTGTCAATGAGGGAAACAACGGAAAGAAATATTATCTTGACAGCTCATACAGAGATTTACGGAAATCATTGGAAAGTATTATCAGAGGGAATTTAACCTTGACAAATAATGTTGTTATAGCAGAGACAACAGTATTAAAAAGAGGGAAATGTACTTGCTTACAGAGTAGGTCATATTCATTCAATTTAGAAGAGTATTTCAAGCGGATCAAGGGAGAATGTAACAGTAACAGAAATAATCAGTATTGCAGATATGCAGGATAAACGGAAGGCAGGATATACATATATGTTTAATTTTAGAATAATTACAACAGCAGACGGAAACCAGATTATAGATAGAAACTTAAAAACTCCATATGAGGCACTTACACCAACGCAAATGTTGGAATACATGGAAATGGATAACAGCCTTGCTTTTATGGACATGGTGGAACGTAAAGCCAAACAGAAAGCGGAGCAGACGAGGAAACTTGCAAAGAACCCATTGTATAAAATGGCTTGCATGGTTGGCTTGATATAAGGATATGGGTGATAAGAAATGTATAAAAATTATGTCTATTTTAATAAAGAAAAGTCCATTGAAAAATATAAGCAGAAAATGTTTGACAATAGTATTTTTTCAAACATGAGAAAAGTCAATCAAGGAAAAAAGGAAGAGGTATATAAAAACCACGAGGCTTTAATTTGTATAGGCAAGAGAATTGTTAGCTTTTTAATCTATGATGAATACAATGCGAAAATGATAGAGGCAGTAAAGACATTGAACGATTAAGGAAAGGACTGAAAGCGAAATGATCACATCAAAATTTTTCAATATGGGACAGGTAGTAACCACAAGATCAATCTATGATCTTATGGTAGCGGAACAGAAATTTGCGGTTGAGGTCACATTTGCATTGCAGAGGTTTGCAGTTAAAGACTGGGGAGATATGGACGCAGAAGATAAACAGACAAATGAGGATGCTTTAAATTATCCAGATGATTTATACCTTATGGGTGCTTACAATACCTTAAAAGATTATTACAAATCGAATCTCCGAAACACCAGGAGATAATGCGACAACAGTTTGTTTCCCAGATGAAAGATAAAAGGGAACTGTAAAGGATGGGACAGTCTGAAATATGGCTGTCCTCAATGGAAAAGAGGTTGATATTATGGCTTATATACTTACAAATGGAAATTATTACATAACAGTTACAGACACAGGAAAGACAACAAAAACGAATAATATAGATGAAGCAAAGTTATTTGCAACTATTGGTAAAGCACAAGAGAAAATCAAGAAAGCACCAGCAAAAACGAAAAATTATTATATTGAGGATATAGATACAAATGTAAAAATACAATGTAATGCAGATGGAAAAATCAAGCGAAAAAGATATTCTGATAATGTAAAGAAATTGCTTTATATGAATGCAAATGGAAAATGTGCTTTATGTGGTAGGAAGTTGTTATTTGAAGATATAACAATTGACCATAAAATTCCTTTGGCTTGTGGCGGTGCTGATTCTGTGGAAAATTTACAAATTTGTTGTCTGGAAGATAACCAGTTCAAAGGTTCAATAATGCCTGATGATTTTATGGAACGGATAACAAGAATTTTTCTATATCAGATGGATCAGAAAGAAGGCAAGCGGTTATTATGGAAGATTGTGCACAAAATATTAAATAAGATAGTATAAGCGAAAAATCGGCATTGGTTGAGGTGTAGCAACTTCTTCTAATGCTGATTGAAAATTAGGGAAAGGAGTGTTATAATATACACAGAAATCAATGTATATTTGTATGGAGAAGATGTTAATGATAAATTATAATAAATTGATGCAGAAGTTAAAAGATAAAGGCATAACGACATATATTATAAGACAAAAAGGCTTAATTCCACAGGGAATACTTACTAAAATGAAAATGTGTAGTGGGGATTCATGGGAAGATATTGATAATAATATAAAGGAATACAATGAAAAGCCAGAGAATGTAATAAAGGGAAGAGTGTTTGCTGGTGGCGATGTATCAACAAAAACGATAGAGGATATATGCCAACTCTTACAATGTCAGCCACAAGATTTAATTGAATGGAAAGTAGACTTAAAACCAGAGCTATCTTATGAAAATCGCTACAAAAATGCAAAATAATAGCATATAAAGAAACGACGATTTCATTCGAAAATTTAAAGGAGGTATGACCTATGACAGCATTAAGACAGAGTGCAATAATGGAACTGGAAAAAATACCAGAAGATAAGCTATCCTTTGTAATTCAGATTATGCAGGGTGTAAATGGATTATATAATGATTCTAATAAGGAAAGGAAAGATGCTTTTGCAAGATTAGAGCAGTTACGCAAAAAGGGAACTGTTACCGATGATGATGCAGAATTAGCTTCTTACAGGGAAGATAAATATGGTAGGTAAAATTCTGATAGATACCAATGTGTTACTTGATTATCTTCTTGAAAGAGAGCCATTCTTTGAGGATGCAAAGAAAGTCATTTTATCATGTACTGAGGGAAATACAAAAGGTTGCATTGCAGCTCATTCTATTTCTAATATGTTCTTTATATTGAGGAAAGATTATACTGCAAAGGAAAGAAGAGAAATATTATCAAACCTATGCACGATTTTTGATGTAGAGGGCATAGACAAAGCAAAATTATTATCTGGTCTTGCAAATGAGGAGTTCTCTGATTTTGAGGATTGCTTACAAATGGAATGTGCAAAGAGTTATGGTGCAGAATATATTGTGACAAGAAATGTATCGGATTATTCAGTATCAGACATAAAGGCAATTCTGCCAAGTGAATACTTAGGACTATAATAAACAAAGCACCAACGGAAAGAAGCATATCTTTCTGAAGGTGCTTTGTTTAATCCTGCTGCTTGTTATGAATTTTATCAACAGCCTTTTCTAATTCTATTGTCTGCCAGCGTTTGCGGATGATCTGACTTTGTAATTCTGATAATCTTTTATTTGTGTAGCGTTCCATCCATTTCATAAAAGAAGAGGGTATGTGCTTTTCTGGTATCTTTTGAATGATAGCGAATGTCAAATCTTCTAAGTGGTCATAAATCTTATGTAATAAATCTTTGAAGCGATTCGGCTTCGTAATCTCAATGTAAATGTAAATCACCCCTTCCATATATATTATATAGGAAGAAAAACAATGCTACAAGCGAAAATGGAAACTGTCTATAAAGGTGTCATTTTACGGAGAATACTTATTATGTAAGGAAATGTATTTGTAAAGGTGTCAATTCTATTTACAGATATATCCGAAAAGTGACAAGTGTTTTACGAACAGAAAGGACAGTAATATGAAAAATGAAGTATGGGGATATGCAAGAGTTTCTACAAAAGAACAGAATCTTACACGACAAATTGAACAGTTAAAAGAGTTTGGAATATCTGAGAGAAATATTAAGTGTGACAAAATAAGCGGAAAGACATTTAATCGAATGGAATACAACGCATTAGTTGGAACAGAAACAACAGCACCAACTTTAAGAGAGGGAGATTTGCTTGTTATTGTCAGTCTTGATAGGTTGGGTAGAAACTATACGGAAATCAAGGAACAGTGGAACTATATTATCAATGTTATTGGAGCAGATATTGTTGTGTTGGATATGCCATTACTCGACACAAGGCAATCGGGTGATAATCTTGATAAAAGATTCATTGCTGACCTGGTATTACAGATTTTGTCTTATGTGGCACAAAAGGAACTTGAAAACACAAGACGTAGACAAAAACAGGGAATGGATGTTATGCCAGTAATCAATGGAAAGAAAACTTCTTTAAAGACAGGCAGACCAACAGGCAGACCAAACGCACAGTTCCCCGATAATTGGAAAGATTACTATGAAAAATGGAGACTAGGAGAAATGACAGCAACAAAGTGTATGGAAATACTGAATTTGAAAAGGTCAACATTTTATAAGCTGGTTAAGATTTATGAAAAGTGTCTGTGAATTTAATAGAAGGATGTAGAAATATAGAGAAACATTATATGAAGCATTTACCAAAGATGGGAGGCATAGACAGATGAAAAGACAAGTAGCATATAAGCAAGGATATAAAATTGTAATCTGTGGAAAATTTTATGAGGTGGCAGATACAAAGAGGATTTTACATTATGGAAATCTATCTCATATACCGACAGTACAAGAGGTATGGAATAAAACAATAGGAATACAGTTAGCAGAAGAGAATTATAAAGTACATAGGAATAACGCATATAGCAGATTGAGAGGAAAAGCCCTTGGAGCATAAAGAATCAAATAATCATAAGTGTATCAGATTTGTTATATCTCTGATTATACTTTGCGGTTTATTTTATTTATCGTGGAGGTGGAAATTATAATGGATGGAATTTTTGAAAGTCAGGCTTTTTGTAATGGAGTTGCTGTAGGAATTAACCTTTATCAGCAAAAGGTTATTATGGCACATGAGAATAATGAAGCTATTAAGATTAATGGAGAATTATATTATATCCAAAGCGGAAAGGAACGATTACAGGAAATGATTGATAAAATGTGTAAATAGCTTATCGTACCCTATATCGCAAAATGCGGAAATACGTGATTTTCCTATACTTTTTTGCTTAGGAAGTACGATAACCTACCTATTCACTAGGGATTAAATGACATCGTAAAAACTTTGTAACTACAATGTAATTATAAATTGATATGCAAAATATTGAATTGCATATACAATTTGGATTTTCGCTGTAAGTACAATAGATTTTAATAGTTTTTGTTGGAAAAGGCTTATCGTAAATAGAAAGCAATTTTTTAATGTAACCAGTATCATTACAACAAAACAACCACAACACACTGGAAAGAGAGGTCAAGACAATGCAAATAAATATAGAAACAAAGTTTAACATCGGTCAAGAGGTCTATATCATCCAGAAAGCAAGGTCAAAAGAACCATGTGCAGCTTGTAATGGAGAAGGACATATTATTGTAGATGGTAATAGATTCTCATGTGATAAATGTTTTGGCACTGGTCGATTACACGGAAAGAGGAAAATATATCAATTAGCTGGTAAAAACACCATTACTAATATCAAGGTATATAATTATTTGCTTAACACTGGTGGACACCACAACGAACCGAAAACAGTTGTGAAATATGGATTTGCTGATAGGAGCGACTATACAGATTAGAAGCTATTCGCCACACAGGAAGAAGCAGAAACCAGATGCAACGAACTTAACAAGGAGGCTCAAGATGAGCATAAAAATTGAATACGACTATAACATAAATCAAGTATTTATCAGCAACAATAATAAATCAATTCCAATAGACAGGACAGAGGTAGCAAGAATTGAGACTATTCTGGAAGCATTGGAAATTCCATACACTGAAAAGTTGGGTAAGGTCTTTCTATTTGATAAGGAAATAGCCGATGAAGATAGGCAGCCAATGTTAAAGGCTGGTTAGCATCATAGCATTATAATAAGGAAGAAATAGGTTATATTATGATAGATACAAATATTGAATCATTAGCAATCAAAGCGGAAATTAAACAGGGACTTAGAAATGAGATGGAGAATAGTATATCAGAGGATGATATGAAATTCGTTCTAAAAACATTTGATGATGTATCAAGCCGATACAGATTTTCAAGGAAAAGTAGATAGAAAAAATCGGCAAGGTATGTTATACTCATTAGGTATTAAGGGCGTGATGAACCCTTGATATACATTTTTTAATCATAGGATTACCTATAGATTGAAATTGTTTTGTTGTTGAAAAGTCATGGCTGTAACAGGTCATGGCTTTTCTGTTTTATGGAAAGAATTGTATTTGTGGAAAATCTGTAATCTGTTATAATAGGTATTACATAGAAATATAAAAAATAAGATTTGCGAAGGAGATATATGTAATACTTATAAAACGATTTTAAATCATAAATATGCACTATATAGGTACTACATATAAATAATATATATGAGTGAGAGCAAAGTATCGGATTCACAGAAACAAGCCCAGAAAAGATATGATAAGAAAATAAAGATGGTGTCAGTAAAATACACTCTTTCCGAAATGGAAGAATACACACAGCTAAAAGAATATCTGGAAAAGACTAATCAAAGTATGAACGGATTTGTTAAAGCTCTAATCAGAGCTTATTTTGAATCAGGTAAGGGTACAATATATGAAAGACCACTTGAAAAGAAACTTCATAATACAAGAACATACCATAACTACAAAAATATAACTATAGATGATGTGCAACCTTTGATAGATTATTTTGGAGAAACACAAACACGGGCGTTATTATTCAAATATGAAAAAATTTTTAAAGATGCTGTTTTAGCTGAAAGAGAAGAGTATGAGACAAAATTATTGATATGGATGGAAGATGTTATGAAAAGAGTTGAACAAGGTGAGTTTGAGGATATGAAACGAAATGAAAAATACCATAAGTTAAAGGATGAATTGATTGAATTGATGAAATAGAAAAAATAATCAGTATAGGTATTACATATAAGCACTATATAAAGATTTTGAAATATAAGTCTTTGTAGGGTGCTTTTTTAATTTGCACAAAAATACAAAAACAAGTGGAGAATATTATGTTGAAAGGGTTGATTGCAAAACATTTCATAAAAATTTTCTCATTCTATGGAAATCTGATAAGAGAATGTTTTGAAAAAAATTTTTGATGGTGTGGAAATTTTGCAAAAAACAATTTTCAAAAGGCGAATAAGCATATAGATGGCAGGAATGCCAATATATTTTTTAGCATTTAATGACGAGAGGCAAGGAGGTGTAGAAAGTAATGACAAAGTTTGATTATGAAATTCTAATGTTACTTTGTAATCAGAATGTGGACAATCCATTAAAAGCTATGAATATTTCACAGATATTAGAAGATATTTCAGTAGTGAGAAGAAAATCATATAGTACGGCATACAGACATTTACTGAGTATGGCACAACAGGGATATGTCAAATGTGGTCTTATTGATGGATTGGCAAGCACTTATTACATAAGTGAACTTGGTAGAGCTTATTGCAAATCATAAAAGAATGGAGATGAAGAAATGTGAAGGTAATTAGTTATCTGATACTTAGCTGGTTATACAGAAATGATGCAAAAAGTAAGATTATAGCAGCCACAAGAAAAATGATACTTGATGGACTTGCAGAAGAAGGAACAAGTTATTGTGACAGAACCATTCAAAACAACCTAAAACAGTTGATAGAAGATGGATATGTAAAAAACGGAATTACCAAAGGGTGTGCTTATACATATTACATCACAACAAAGGGTATGAAATGGTTGAAAGATATGGAAGAGGAAGAAACGGAGGAATAATTACTATGAATAAGAAAATCAACGCAGGACTTAAAATTACAGGCATTGGATGTGGTCAGTGTGGAACACAGATTATCGCAGAAATTGAGAAGGCTGTAAATCTTCTTGATGGGGATAAATCAAATCTTTCCTTTATTGGAATCAATACAAGCACAGAAGATTTATCATCCGTAACATTATCCCACAAGATTCATATTAACAATTCAAAAGGTGCAGCTTGCGACAGGAATAAGAGTACAGAAGCATTAGCAGATGGCATTGACGAAATTCTGGAAGAATTACAGTCATACATTATCGAGGATTCCATTATTTTCATTGCATTCTCATGTGGTGGAGGCACAGGATCAGCGATAGCCCCTATCCTTAGTGGGATTTTAAAGGAAATGGGATATACAGTCGGAATGATTCCAGTATTACCAGCAGATACAGAGCCATTAAAGGTAAGAGATAATGCAAGATTGACATTCAATGAGATTGAAGAACTGAAGCCTGGTATGGGAAGTATTTTCATCCTTGATAACAATGCAAGTGACAAGATTACTGTAAATAAGGTGTTTGCATCACTATTTACAGGTATTCTTTGCATTAACAATAAATCACAGGATGGAAATATGGATCTGGCAGAAATTGAAGCTTGCTTGAAATGTCCTTCATTCTCTGTCATTACAAAGACCAATGCGATAAAGGGAACTACTGCAAATATCATTGATATTCTGAACAAGGAAAACAATATCTTTGCTAAGAGAGAAGATAAGACAGTAACTATCATGGGTATTTCAGAAGCAGTTTCCGCAAAAGACAGCAAGATAGATATCATTCAGTTGCGTAAAGAAATTGGAACAGCACCTACAGAATTTCATGGTTATCTTTCTGAATCGGAAGAGAATGTGATTATCCTTAGTGGTCTGACAATGCCATACAGTAGAGTAGATACAATGACAGAATCTATTGAGAAAGAGGCTGTGAATGTTCAAAACTCTATGAAGGCATTAACAGAAGTGCGAACTGCAAAATCATTGGATATTTTTGGACAGAAAGCGGAACCAGTTGCAACTTCACCAAAGACAAAAGGCTTATCAGCATTAGAGGCATTAAAAGCAAGAAGAATCACCAAGTAAAACAGAGAACAATATTATAGTGGGTGGTGGAAATCCACCCACGAAAACTAAAGAGAGGTAAATAGTATATGAGGAAAACAACAGCAAACAGATTATTAACAGCAATCACAGATAATCTTGTATCAGTTACAAGTGCAGTAGTGAATTACGATGAACGTGGAAAAGAGCCAATATCAGTTGATAAATTCAAGGAAGATTTAGAGTTCTATGCTAATTCAGGTATTTTTGCAGATACGATTGATTTCACATTTGAGAAAATCAGCGAGGATAGTATTCATATTGCGATCGGAAAAGCAAGTTGTTACTGCTATGACGATATAGATGTAACTTTGCAGCTTAGTGATGGTGTGGATATGGAAACTGCCACAAAAGAGTTGTATGAAGATCTCAATGAAAGATTGTCAGCATAAAGAGAGAACAATATAGTAGAGGTCAGCCGGTTGGACTGATAAAGGAATTCATGAGATACTTTCTCATTCGTGTCTTATATATAGAAGAAAAAGAGGTTATTTATGAATACATATTAATTGAAGTAATTATGACGAAAATAAAAAGGCAACCGATTATCGGCTGCCTAATATCATTAATCATGTTGAGTTATCTCAATATCAAAGTATTTTGTCCTTATTTTTACATCATGTCGTTTATCATTTAAGCATTTATGCAAAATGGTTATAATGCTAATAATAACCATAACTGATAAAGTCAGTGCAAAAACAACTCCCAAAATTGCTCCCATAAGAAGCACCACCTTTCAGAAAATTGGTGTAAGGTTGACAGTTACAAATATTAAAAGAAGTAATAAAAATAAAATGTTGTATTGAATTAGTTTTGGTTGATTTATTTTCTGATTTGGTTTTATTTTGATTGTTGTAAAATTATGGTTTTTTAATTTAATTATACAGTCATTTTCTTAAATGTCAAGAAAAATAAATATTCATATAAATGAAATGTCTAATCTCCAGCAAATCCCCAGTATACTGGGGAGAATAGAACAGTTGGAAATGATGAGAAAATCGATAAAAACCTCCTGTGATATATTAAAAATGGTGTTGCAAGTGATGAGGTCAAAAAACAGTTAAAGGAAAAAATTTTTGATGCTTTGTCTGTATAAATTGAAGCGAATAGTTACAGTTCAGAACGGATTTTCATATCCCCTTTTATTAAAACATATATCAGTGAAGATGCTGATTACATATCAAACGGATAGACAGGCATAGTGTCAGAAATGGCATTATGCCTACATTAAATTAGAATTGGAGGAATGAGTTATTATTACAGAAGAAAGAATAGACTATATGGATTATCTGAATCCATGTAACAAAAATCAGACTGCAAAGGTATTGGAAAGATTCTTTCATATCTCAAATGGGAGAGAGTATGTATCTGTAATACCAGATGAAGTAGAAAGAATAACAAAATTACCAACGCAGGAAGAAGTGAAATCAGATTCAGATAGAGCAATATCATATGCGAGAGATATTATCTTAAATGCTGGAAAATATAAAGATATGGATTTAGACGAGGATATATTGAAAAAATATACTTGTGATTTAGATCCATTGCTTGACAAGATACTTGCAATCAATATTGCAGATATTTTGAATAGACAGAGCCAATATAAAGATAATGAGCAATTAAAAAATGTTTGGATTACTTCAATAGAAGAATTAAAAACAGACTTCAAAAAAGGATTAGAAGATACACCATCTATACCACAGATTATTGATGGAATTGATACATCAAAACTTGTAATTGGAATGACTGTTAAAAATTATAAGATAATGTGCGAAATGTTAGAGCAACCAGAAAAGGGTGGAAAAGCTAGGAAATTACAGTTAGAAGATTGGAAAAGATATTTTGACTGGGAGAAGTCAGGACAGAAATTTATTATAACGGATGTTTATGATACACCTTTGACCAAAGAGGATAAAAGAAAATTAGGAAATAATTCAATCTATGTCAAATATATAGAAGTAATTCTGCTGCAATACCTATCAAAACAGCAAGGGTTTACAAAGACATTTACAAAACGTAACTGGTGGGAAATGTTGGGGATTGTAAATGAGCAATACGGAAAGAAGTCTGAGAAGGAATTAACCAATTTGGATTACAAGGTTACTCCGTGGGAAGTAAAACATTTTTATCAAAGGTGTAATAAGAAATTGGAAGAGATTTTATTTTCTGCATTGAACAGTTTAAGGAGCAGAAAACTCATAACATATGAGATTCAGACAATGATTGTAAAGTGGAATCCACAAAAGCGTTGTGATGAATATTTTGAAGCTACGGACAATCAGAAAAAACAGATATTGGAAGTTGAGCATTATGTACTCCATAATGTTATGAAATATGAAAAGATGGTACAGGTCTTTTTGAAATTCCAACAGCAAGAATATTATCAAAAAGTAAATGATTTACTATATGAATGCTATGGTTGGAATCACTGTTACAAGCAAATCAAAATTATCTATACTCCTGAAGGAGTTCGTGAAGTATACCCAGAACTTGAAGCAAAATTACAAAAAGAATTGTTGAATGAAAAAATATGTGAAGTGGTAGATGAAAATGCTAAAAACACATTTCAGAAATGGCAGACAGATTATCAACAGTGGAAAGATGAAATAGCATCAAGAACATGGGTTGAGAATGGAAAAATAATTCCAAGACCAAGAAAGCCATTTATGCCAGAGCATATAGATGAAGAAACTTATTTGGGAGCACAAAGCATATTAAAAAATGAACTTATACAAATAGGTCACAAGAATATGGTATTTTCGACAGAAGATTTTCTTGAAAGTAATAATGAGTTAGATAGCATATTTGATTTTACAAAGTGAAAAAAATGACACTTTAAAATCGTAACAATAAACATAACCCTATATTACGAAGATAAGGTGTCATTTTTTGAAAATACATAAAAATCATACGAGAATCAATGATTTTGTGTAGTGACGCAAGGAACGGAACAAATATCATTTGTGGCTGCCACGCAGACACCCATTAAGGAGATAAGACATGGATAGAAGTTATAGATTAAAGATGGAAGATAAATTGAATACAAATACTCTTACAAAAGAGTACATATTAAATTGCATAGCAAAACATGAGAAGAAAATCAATGACCTTGCTTATAAGGAAAAGCAGTACAGAGCATCCAATTATAACAATCATAAGTTGGAACTGGATAAGCTGATAGAATACAGACAACCTTTTGTTGATGTTCTTATGAAAGAATACAGAATGTCATTAGATGATATTAAAACTGCATTATCTAATGTAAAAGATAAAAATATTCCTACTAATGCTGTATGTGACCAGATAAGAAGGATTATTACTAATGGATGTTACTTTCTTGAATAAGTGGGTTTCTGTTCCAGAAACAAAAAGATTTGTTCCGCTATGGCTACACAAATCTTTCAACGAGCGAATATATCTAATAGAAACTTAATTTGAGCGTACCTTGAATGGCTCAAAATATGAATTAAACATTATAATTCATACGATAAAGAGAGAGTATGTCGGCTGCCTATCGGCATCCGAAATAAGCACTCACTATTTATCGGAATGATAAGTTTACAATTTTTCACTTATAGATGGAGAATAGATATTATGATAACAATAGAAAAAGCGTATGAAAAATTTTATAAATTATTGGAACAGATTGATAATTCAGATATTTCTCTGAGTAGCAAGTACGAATTGTATAAGGATATGGAATCTGAAATTGAACAGAAAAAGCAACAAGCGTATGCAGATATGCATGAATATTGATAAAGGAGATTTTAATAATGGCAAATAAAAATAATGAATTTTGTTGTATGTGTGGAAGCAAAAAAGATGAAGTAGACAAGCTGATTAGAGGTAAATATGGATATATCTGTGATAGCTGTATCAGTATAGCAAGCGATTTACTCAATGATGAAGAAGAGGAATCTATCACAAATAATATGCAGTTGGCTACTCCTTCACAGATTAAAGCACATTTGGATCAGTATGTGATTGGACAGGATGAAGCAAAGAGAACACTTGCAGTTGCGGTCTACAATCACTATAAGAGATTGAAACAGAATAAGAAATCTGATGTTGAAATACAGAAATCCAATATCCTTATGATTGGTTCAACCGGCAGTGGTAAGACACTGATTGCACAAAGTTTAGCAAAATTCTTAGGTGTTCCATTTGCTATTGCTGACGCTACAACACTTACTGAAGCTGGTTATGTTGGTGACGATGTAGAGGTCATGTTAAGAACACTCTTACAGAATGCAAATTATGACATTGAATCAGCACAAAGAGGAATTATCTATATTGATGAGATAGATAAGATTTCTCGTAAAGGCGAGAATGTTTCTATCACAAGAGATGTGTCAGGTGAGGGAGTACAGCAAGCACTTCTTAAAATTATCGAGGGTACTATTTCAGAAGTGCCAGTGACAGGTAGTAGAAAACATCCACAGGGAGAGACAGTTAAGATTGATACATCTAACATACTTTTCATCTGTGGTGGAGCTTTTGACGGAATAGATAAGATTATCAGCAAAGAGGACACGCATAATACAATCGGATTTGGTGCTAAAGTTGCCGATAAAAAGGAATCAGAGGTTGATATGTCAAAGGTGGAACAGCATGATCTTGTGAAATATGGTCTTATGCCAGAATTGATAGGTAGACTTCCTATTATAACTGCATTGAATCCATTATCTGAGGAAGATTTGGTGTATATTCTCACAGAGCCAAAGAATGCTATTACAAAGCAGTATCAAGAGTTGTTGTCTATGGATGGTGTCAAGCTGGAGTTTGAAGATGAAGCATTAAAGAAGATTGCTGAAATGGCTATTAAGAAGAAAACAGGTGCGAGAGGTCTTAGAAGTATCATTGAATCGGCTATGCAGAAAGTCATGTTTGATGTTCCTGATATGAGTAATGCAAAGAAAGTTGTTGTAACTGCTGATTGTGTAGAAGGAAAAGCGGATGCGTTGTTTTATGGTGCAAAGAATAAGAAGATAGCGTAGGTGGAAGGAGACTATAAAATATGAATAATGAAGTAAGATGTAACAATGATTTGGAACTTAAAGCAATAGAAAACAGAATAATTCGGCTTAAAAATGAGACTGCACAAAATCTCATTAAACTTGGTAATGAATTGAATAGAGCAAAAGAAAAAGTACCACATGGAGAATGGGGAACATGGCTAAGAGATAAAGTTAATTTTTCACAAAGAACAGCAAATATTTATATGAGAATTGCAAAAGAATTTGGTTCAAATTCGCAAGCGATTTCCAATTTGGAAGTAACAAAATTGGGATTATTATTGGATGTGCCAGAAGATAAAAGAGCTAATTTTATTGCAGAACATAATGTAAAGGAAATGTCAACAAGAGAATTAAAAGCTGCAATTAAAGGTGAATCTGATCATACCAAAACAGATAGCGTTATCGACTATGTAAGAGACTATGAAGATATTGAGATAGATGTAGATTGTTTAAAACCATTACCACAACATGATAAATATTTCTTCAAAAGAACAGGCAAGGACTGGATTTCATTTTTAAATTCGGTTGATAAATATGGTATATATGAGCCAATTATGATTGCAAGAGATAATACAATTATTTCTGGACATGAAAGAGTAAGAGCTTGCAAAGATTTAGGTATTAAGAAAATTCGTGCCTATTATGCTTGTCAAGAAAAGGAACATAGAAAAGATTGCAAAACAGATGATGAATTGAAATTAAAGATGTTTATTTTGTCAAATTTTAGTCTGCGAAGCATAGATGGGTATTATGCAATGTTTTGGATGGACACTCTGTTTGGAACATCTTATGGTGATGGTAGTGGAGATTTGACGCATTATGTTACAGATGATGTTGTCAATAAGTTAAATCATAATAGGGATATTTTGAAAAAAATGAAAGATGTGGTTGATAAGTGCCAATGTGAAGAAATAACAGAAGCTGAAATGGATATAGAAATTGTAAAATTACATGAGCAGTATGTGTAAAAGAAGGAGAATATACAATATATGGATAAATTTACAGTAACAATAGGAAACAAAGACACAGCCGAACTGAACAGACTTACAAGAACAATCAAGTTACATGATATGTGGAACAGACAGTATCACAACACAGTTAGCAGTATGTTTGAAAAGTACAAGAATTTAGATGATTGGTCACAAGATGAATTGATGAAAGTTGCTTTATGCGGTGTGAAGTATATAAAATGCGTTGCAGATATTGAGAGAGAAAATCAGAGATTAGATTCAAGCTACAATACACCATTTGCAATAAAAGAAGCAGGATTTAATATGATAGATGTTCTGTTTGGTATTATAGGTCGTATCAAGCTGAAAAATCTGATTAAGATATTCCCAATAGATAAAACCTATGATGGCGATAAATGGGGCTGCAAGGATTACTTTTTCACAATGGATGTTCTGAAGGAAAAAGGTCTTGATAGTGCAGTTGGTCGTGATGGTGTATTCGATTTGATGTGGGATTATGAAAACAGAGATTTGAGAGAGTTCACAGTATTCTATATGAGCTGCATGAGTGCAATGTACAAACAGCAGACAGGTGTTGGTATTGCAGAAAAATTTTGCGAAGATAATGGAATCGGTACGTATACAATGGACAGAGAAAATGGTCTGCTTATTGATAATCAGAATGGAGAGATTGCAAAATTGAGCAATAAGCCTAGTTTTATGCAGATTGTGAAGTGATTTTGCAGTTTTTAAAATAGTGACATTCGATTTTGACTGTACCTACAAGGAAAAATTTTTTGAAAAAGTCAATGAAAATATCATTTCTTTACACAGTGCTTTCACAGGTCGTTACATGAGTTTTCTATGCTTGTATAATGAAATTTCATGCGTAATTCACGCAACTATCCATAATGGTTCAGATAACAACAGAATAATCAAAAAAGTTTCTTCTTAAGTGGAGAATATATTAAGTAGAAGGATAAGAAAGGTAGGTTGATTGCTATAAAAAATAAAGACACAAACAAAAAGAAAGCTCCATTAGTTTATATTAACAGAGTAAAAATGACTGAACTTGATGGTGATGGTGAGTATACGTTTATACCGGTTATTAGAGATGATGCAGATGAAATAATTGATCGGGATAAATTAGATGAAGAAAAACAGAAAAAATATGATAAAGCAGTAGAAAACAAAATCAAACGTGATAGAAATAAGCATATGATTTTAACGGCAGAATCAGAACTGATACGTATTATTAAACATCTTTCCGAAAGAAATCAGACTATAAAAGACAGAGACTATATACCGGATATTTTGTCACTGAAAGTTGGCAGATCATATTCAACTTACAAGGAAATAATGACAAAGACAGGAATGATTGTCACATATAATGGAAGCGAATATAAGAGAATTATTGTATCTTCCAGTCATAGCAGAACTCAAAAAGCAATGCTTGTATCTGTAGATGTATGGGATAAAGCTATGGACATTTTACTATGTGGTCTTAGCCGTAATACAAAGTATAATTATATGTCAAAATGGAATTCGTATTTGGGGTTAGCAGCTACCGACAGTATTCCAGTATCAATGCCTAATATCGTTGTTATTGATGATAAGGAAGTATTACAGAATGCAATAGTAGATGTTGTAGAGGAAACAGATACGGAAGATGAGGATGGGAAAATAAAAAGAGACTTTCGGGTATTGAGCGATCAAGAGGTAGAGCTACCTGTAAATTTATTTGATGGTGCGGGGCTGGTTACGGTTGAAAAAGCAGAGCAGTGGAGCCTGGAACTGGGGCTTGATTATGTACCAGCATCCTTTCAGTTTCGTTGTATTCCATGTTTGAAGGGTAAGTTATATACAATGCCAGTTACTGAATTTGCGGAAGTATTTCACGTGAGGACAATTAAGGATATAAATGGTAAAGAGTGGGATCTATTTAATGACAAGATCGATTGTATTCTCACCAAGAGTCAATTCAAGTTTTATAATCTCTATGATTCTATTGAAGCATGGAAGAATTATTTTAAAGAAGAAGTACATGGATATAAGAGGACTTTTAACATATCTTCTTATGATGAAGCTTATGAGGAACTAAATAAAACAACCGTTATGGCATATCAGCCGTTACAGACTTCAAAATATACAGATGAAGAATTAGAAGATTTGTGCCAACAAACAGTTAAAGACTATGTAGATGCTTGTAGTAGTGTAGAGGGATTTTTAAAATATCGAGGAATACGTGGCGAAAAGGATGAAGAGTGGAATGAATTACCATCATATTATAAGGCAATGCATTATAACCATTCTTTATACAATGATGCTTTTGTCCAGAAAAAAGTGAAACAGGATTTGAAATCTGGCAAGGAACGAGCTTATGTTGGGAAAATTGTTGTAAGTGGTAATTATCAAACTTTGACACCGGATTTATATGCTTTGATGCAGCACGCTTTGGGATTAGAAGTCACAGGGCTATTGAAAGAAAGTCAAGTCTATTCTAATTACTGGAATCGGAATTTATTTGAAGAACCATGGATTGATATTATTCGTTCTCCGCATATTGCAAATGAACATTGCCCTGCTATGGTAGTGACAAGCGAGACAATGGAAAGATGGTTCAGATATCAGAAAACAGGAATTATCCTTAGTGTATTTGACAATACAATTGCATTAAAATTAAATTCAGCGGATTTTGATGGGGATCACGTTCTTACAACGGACAATAGAGTTATTAGTGAAGCTGCTAGAAGGAATAATACGAATACCATTCATCATGTTAAAATTGATAAACGTAAAGACAAAAATGCGGATAGTAAAGTTGATGTTTCAAATATAAAAACCATTATAGAGTGCGATTATAAAGGATATAAGAATAGTATTGGAATGGTAATAAATCCTATTTCTGTGTTGTGGTCATTGGAACAGACAGAAGAGATTCAAAATTATATCAAGATTATGAGTATTGTCGGTTCTATTACGATTGACTACGCTAAGCACGGAGAAGAAGCGGAAATGCCAGAAGAAATAAGAGAAGTACTGAGGGAACATAAAAAACCACATTTTATGAAATATCTCAGAGCACAGAGAAAAAAACGCAGTAATGAGAAAGAAATCAATACAAATGTAGCATTATTGGGGGACGATGTAGAAAGTCTCTTTGATGATACTGATTGTACCATGAATAGCGTTTGTCATTATATGGAAGAACAGATTGCCAAGAAGAGAACAAATATCAAGGAAACAAAACCGTTTTCATTTGAAATCTTGCTTAGAAGTGTAGCTGATACAGAAAGTAAAATCTATAAAAGAATAAAGGATTGCTTACTTGATGCACAGGAAGAATTCGCTGACATTTCCAATGCAAATTATTATGATGAAGATTTCTGCCTGGTGGGTGACACAGAGAAAGACAGAAAGTATATTGCTTTGTATGATAGGACAAAAGCAGATTTGTTGGAGATTGAAGGAAATGTGTCAACGCTGTTAGATATTATGCTTACAGTTTATTATACAGATAAAGGTTTTATGAAAAAATGTAAGGACAAATCTGTTCTGTGGGGATGTTTCGGGGAACAGCTGATAGAAAGATGTAAAGGCAATGACTGTGCTGAATTTGATGAAGCGCACATTGAGAAGCTAAAACGTAGAAGAGATAAAGCCATTAAGAGCATCAATAAATTACAAGATTATAGAAGTAAAAATTTCCTGATTACTGAACTGGAAGTTAAGAATGAAGAAGGCGAGGATATTTCTGTAGATATCTTTTCAGAAGATATTTCATGGATTAAATTTCAAATTTCAACAAAAGAAAAACACAGTACAGAAGCAAGAAAATTGTTATTAGCTCTAATTTACATATGCCGGAAATGCAACACGGATACCATCGTGTTGTATCAAAGTCAGAATAATCGGTTAAACAGGACAAGTCTTTGTAAACTGGTAAAGATTGATAGAAAGCATTTGGATTCTATTTTATCTATGTTTCGGGAAAAGAAAATTGTAAATCTTTCATTGGATAATAAGAAACATCTATGTATTACTATGAATGAAATGCCGGAAAATGGATCAAAAATACTTCGGAAAGATGTGAAATATCAGAAATTATACTCATTAGCTAATGATAATTTTAGAGAAAAAGTAACAAAAAACGTAGAAAATAATTGTGCAAGATAGCCAAAAACATAAGGAAAATAAGGAGAAAAATATACTTGTATGATAAAAAACGGATAAATCATACTTAGGAAGAAAAAGTATTTTTCTCCAAAAATCTATATAACGAAATTGAGGAGGTGACATGAACCAGACTGATTTAAGAAATAACCTGATTTATGTAATAGAAAATGGTCTTGTTGCCAAGATCATTGCACAGAAAACAGATATACCACAGGATGTATTATCTCGCTTTAAGAATGGTAAGGTATGTTTGTGTGATCCTGATGCAGTTAGGCTTGAAAGGTATTTATCGTTGGTACAGATTCCAACATCAATTTAGGCTTTCCAGTTTGCCTATAGACATAATACCTCTATAGGATTTTACTATTTTTACACTATAAGTGGGGCGTAAGTCCCACTTGATAATATCACTCGAAAGAGTGTTTATTATATATTTTGAATATCATACTATGGGCAGGACGTTGATGCTTGCCCTACAAAAACGATAATAATGATTGTCACCTTGAGCAAGTGATAATTTTTATTATAAATTAGCTGATGCATTGTCCTCAAACAGCAGTGTATCAGTAGAGTACTGAATGTATTCAAAACAATAAACAATGATTGAGCGGACAGACTGATTCAAACTATGTCTGTCTGCAAAATTAAAGATGTAGACATCTGTCAATTACTGGTATATAATAGTAATATTAAATACTAATGATTGATGGAGGTGTATACTATGTGTGAAAAGAAAAATAAAAGACAAAAACCTATAGATGAAAGCTATTTTGAGCATGGTGAAAGATCTGAGCACAACTCTCATTTTTCGGTTGAACCTTCAGCGGAAAATGATTTCGATATTGAACTTATGACTGGTCATAAAATAGAAGGGACTGATAAAAAATAGAAGAATTTCAAAATATAATGAGTAATCTACCATTATTGTTGCAGTACATAGTTCCGGGATATATAACAATAATAATAACTACCTTTTCTTTATCAAAAAAAGTGGATAAAAAGAATCTGATAATTTTTAGTTGTATTGTAAGTTATGTTTTAATAACATTGATTACGTTATTGAGAATCAAATTCTTTAAAAAGATTCCGGATAATGCAATGATAAATTCTGCTTTAGCAATTATCTTAGGCTTTATAATTGCTTGTGTAATTGCAATTATCTCTCAACGAAAATGGTTTAAAAGAGTAACGATAACATTATTTCATAAAACATTGAATGATGATATTTGGAGAGATGTGTTTGATTTGGAAAATGGATCAAATTTAAAGGTATTCTTAAAAGATAAAGATTATTACTTGATTGGTCACTTGAAAAATTATGAAGAAAAAGGAGCAGAGTCTTGGCTCGCATTGAGTGCATTTGCAAAGTTTAGCGTGAAATCAAACAAGCCTTGTAGAGGAGAACCTGAGTATTTGAGCAATAATTCGGTTTATATTACTGTAAGGTTTTCAGATATTGAATGTATACAGATTTTTAATAAACAAAAAGCTTAAAAGTAGATTAATTTTGTTTAGATAGTATGTAAAAATAAAAATCAGTAATTTTACACTGGTTTTTATTTTTTTTATCTACAAAAATAGCAAAGGAGGCTGAAATTTGACACAAGAAGAATTACGTGATCTGTTAATAAAACGGACACAGAAGGAAAAGCAGATTTACATTGCCAATGTAACAGGTATTGACAAAGATGTACTTTCAAGATTCAAATTAGGAAAAATCAATTTATATCCGGCATTATTCTCAAAGCTGGAAGACTATCTTACAAATTCATAAAATTATTCTATGGCGCAATGCCAATAATTCTGATTATTCAATCGAAAATTCCACGAGAAAAAATCTATAAAATTAAATATTGGTGGCAAAATCTATTACGAGGATTCTATTTATACTGTTGTGGCGGTAATCTATACAACGGTTTATTTGCGTGCTGTAAACGATGACAGTACAAATTATGATTAAAAAATGCAGGAAATTTATAAGACATACAAGGATATAGAAGTCCTTGGGAAGGATATTAGATGGAAGAAATTAAATATACATATGATGATTTATTACAGGCAGTTAGTAGTCTGGATGACGAAAAGAAAACATTTTTAATGCAAGCCGTTGATATGCGGCATGTACTTAGTATGATGAACTCTGATAAAACGTTTGAAAAGACAATGAAAAGTATAGATACATATATTGCATATTATCAGCTTTTGCAGGCGTATTTAGTGGATTTGAAAGAGTGTTTAGAATCTGGAAGCTATATTGTAGCTGCCGGAATTAACGTGGACACTATTTCGGAGAATTACGATAGCTTGGAAGAAGATGAGAAGAAAGCAGTGGTGCTTAATCTTTTGAATAATGCAGATTTCCAGAAAAAATGTTGTGAGATTTTAGCAGTAGATTTTAAAAGAGTTGTAAATTCAGATGCGACATTAAAAGCAATCGACAATCTGACAGGAGTGAGCAGATACTTTGACAAGATGGTTCGACTTGGAATAGGTTGTAACCATAAATATGAGGTTGAGTCATGAAAAATACCTATGATGATATAGATAAGTTACTAAAGGATATGCGGTCTGATATAGAAGATACATTGTCAAAGGAAGTATTTGAGGAAGTCCGTGATATTGAAATGGAACATGTATACAGGGATGTTTTGAGTACATACAGTCCGAAGATTTATGATCGTAGAGGTACTAGCGGTATAGATGATCCAAGAAATGTTATTGGATATGTAAAAGATATGAGTTTGGAAGTTGATAATGTCACACCATTTAATGATGGTTACGGGACATATAATCGGGGAAATGATTTAGCAGATTTGATTAACGAAGGTGACGGTGGTGCGAGTCATCTTTATTATGATTTTACAGGAAATTTTATACAGCCACGCCCTTTTTTAGATAACACACAGGAAGAAATTGATAAAACCGACAGAGTGGATCGGGTATTAGAAAAAGGTATGAAAAGACGTGGATATGATGTTAGCTAGGAGAAAGGATGAACAAATGGCAAAGAAAATAAATATAGATGTAAATTTGCGTGATGAAGAAGCAAAGAAAAAACTAAAGAATTTACATGAAGGAAAATATAAGGTTGACATGGATGTCAATGCAGACGGTATAAATCAGACCACAAAGGGGATGAATCGTCTTAGTACTTCTGCAAAGAATACAAACACAGTATTTGGCAAATTAAAAAATACCATCAGTGATACGTTTTCTGGTGGGAAATTGGCAATGACAGGGTATTTGGCTGTTTTAAGGAGTATTAATCTTGCATCGAAAAATGCAAAACAGAGTATAAAAGAACTGGATAAGAGTGTGACTGATTTATCGGTTGCCACAAATATGAGTAGAAAATCTACATATGATCTTCTGGGACAATATAATAACATGGCAAAGCAGTTGTCGAGTACAACTACACATATTTCATCTGCTGCGGATGATTATTTGCGTGCCGGTAAAAGTATGAGCGAAGCAAATAAACTTATTCAGGACTCTATTATGCTATCAAAACTTGGACAAATAGATTCTGGTGCAGCCACAGAGGATTTATTAGCGACCATGAATGGTTTTAATATGTCTGTCGAGGAAGTAAATAAGGCATTGGATTCAATGGTTGCTATTGATATGGCAGCGGCAACAAGCAGTGGAGATATAGCAACCGCATTAAAGTATTGTGCTTCAAGTGCAGACGTGGCGGGTGTTTCATTTAATAAGTTGGCTGCGATGATAGGAACAGTTCAGGATAAAACACAGCAGTCAGCAGAAACAGTCGGTACATTTATGAATACCCTGTTATCAAGATATCGGAATGTAAAGGTAGGACAGTTCGTAGATGATGATGGACAGGATTTATCTGATGTCGAAACGATTTTAGATTCTGTTGGGATCAAATTGCGTGAGACAAATCAGGAGTTTAGAGATTTTGAAACGGTCATTGATGAAGTTGCTAAGAGTTGGAATAATTACTCTGGTGTACAACAGGCTGCTATTGCAAAAGCATTTAGTGGATCAAGACAGCAGAACCGTTTTATAGCACTCATGGAAGGTTATAACAAAACATTAGAACTTACAGAGGTTGCAGCCAGTAGTGCTGGAACAGCAGTTGAGAAGTTTAATAATAGCTATCAGAACAGTCTGGAAGCCAAGCAGAATACTTTACAGGCAACTTTTGAATCCATGATTATGAACTCTGATATGGGTAATGTTTATGGTGATATTTTGGATGCAACAACAGCACTTGTTAAGTTTGTTGACGAAACAAATCTTCTCAAAGGTGCACTTACAGGATTAGCAACTTTTGGTGGAATCAAAGCATTTATGACAATTAAGACTGGTGCAATGGAAGCATACGTTGAATTGAATAAATTCAAAAATGCAATGGATATTGTAAAAAGTACTAATATTTCCACGGCACAGTTTGATAAATTATTGTTACTTTCTGAAGGATTATCAAAGAGTCAGATGAAGCAGGTTTTATCGACTAATTCACTCACGATGGCACAGAAGAAACAACTTTTGATGGTTTCGGGACTCAGTGAAGAAGAATCGGTTGCTGCATTGCAGGCTTGGAAGATGACTGCCGCAAACAATGGTCTTACTGCATCAACAACATCTGCAAGCAATGCTTTTAAAGGTCTTACAATGATGATTAAAGCCAATCCGTTTATGATTGCTGTAACGGCAATTACGATTGGTGTAGCAGCATGGCAGAAGTACAAACAGTCTATAGAGGACGTAAAGGACAGGATTGACGAATTATCTGATTCAATTTCCACATTAGAATCTGAGTATAAATCATTAAAAGAAACAGGCTCAGAAAAACTGACCGACGCAGAACAAGCACGATTACAGTATCTTGAAGATCGTATTGCTCGTGAAAAAGAACTGAAAGAACTGGAAGAAGCAAGATATATTCGCGAAAAATATGGCAATAGTACAGTTGGTAATTATCTGAATGAAGATAACCAGAATGCAAAATATAGTGATTTCCGTGAAAAATATTTCGATGGAATGAGCAAAGTAGATGTCACTTCTTTAGCATATGGAATCGACCATGATGAGAAGAACGTTATTGACATTGGATCAAAGATTGACGAATATTTAGAGAGCCAGAAAAAGATTCAGCTGTACATAGATCAGATGAACAAATATGACTCTAATCGTCAGGAATATATTTGGGCTGATGAATTAAAGATACACCAGTTTACAACTTTATAAATGATAGACTTGTTGATGAATCAGCTGTTTTAAG
>OGXH01000575.1_pt1 | contig 26286 bp, 26 predicted proteins | sample 1576241 | NCBI WGS metagenome assembly OGXH01 (sample SAMEA3541529, study PRJEB24748) | human gut metagenome | biome: human gut; feature: human-associated habitat; material: faeces | place: China | collected 2012
GCGAACGCGAGGAGAACGGCGAACCGCTGCTGGCCAATCCGCGCAATGCCGCACCACTTCGCTCATGCTAAAAACACCCTAATGAGCCAACGGGGTTACATCCCCTCTGGCCCCCGTTTGCTTCTAAAAGAAGCAGCAAGTTGTCCTTGGGGTTACCCAAAGGCAGATGAGTTACTCCAAAGTCTAAACTTTGTTTTCAATGGTAGCAAGTTTGTGTTTCGGGCATACCGAAACTATTTCCAAGCTCCATATTTTTTATAAGCTTGCTTAATTGCTTCAGAACTTGGAACTTCATAACCTTGTTTAACTATTTCTATTTTAGCTTTTTCTCTGAGGGATTGAGGAACTTTATATCCTTCACCCACTAAGCGTCTTATATCGTTTTCATCGAAAGCAGGTTTGATACTATATGTTCCTCTTGATTTTCGCAACCATGCAACAGGTATTTTTTTGTCATCGTTGTTGACATTTTCCCCTCCATAGAATAGTATTCCTTGCTTGACTGTTGGTGTATTGTGAATAGGCTCAATTTTATTTGAGGATTCGATTTCTACTGTTGGCTGTTTTGTTTCAAATATTGGTAACTTAACAAAGTCGTAATACGCATCATAAGTTTTGTCATACCCAAGAGTTAGTCCCAAAAGATACACAGCAACAGAACATTCAAGCCCAATTTTTTTTGCATAATTGATAAATTTCGAATCAATGCAAAATCCATCGCTAAACTTATCTTTCATAAGTAAAAACAATGGAGCTGCTATAGCAAATTTGCACCTCGCTTCTTCATCAGTCAAAGAAGACAAATTGGAGCTAACAGCTATATTCGAAAGTGATGCGAAGTCGTCTTTGGAACAATTTATTATCTGTGTATAAAGCCCTGTTGTTTCAGCAACATCTTCTTGCAGTTCTATTTTTTTCAGCCAATTGCAAGCTACATGGATATAGTCACAAAAATACCCTTTCGTATTGTTAGGATAAAAACTATGGCGTTCATACCGTAGAAGATACGTCCATATAGATTGTTCTCCTGTCGGACGTTTATATGAAAACAATTCATCAAATACTTCGGAAACGATATCATCGGTAATAATAGATTCACACATCTTCCTGTCGGTTTCCGACAAATCAAATATCGCCCATAAATTATCAATACCTCGTTTGGATTGCAACATTAGCCGATTATTGTGTAAAGTATTAAATTTCTCACCCCAAGGTGACACATGAAGCTTAATTCGAGAATCAAACGATACACTCATTTCCTTTTTGGCTTCCTCATCGAAAGTATAAAGCCCCCTTACATTTTCAATGCTTACAGGACAGGGACACTCATTCCCATTATCGCTGATAAAATGTATCACCATATACTCAAAAGAGTATTCGAAAAAGTTTATATTCTTTGCCAGCTTCTCAAACAAATCATCATCATTTGCATGAGCCTTGATGTTTCCGTCAAAATTGATTGCCGAATAAACATTCAATTTACCATACTTAAATAAATCTACGAAATCCGCCTTACGTATAATTGCTAAATAATCCATTGTATCTATAATTTAAAATCCCCAAGGGTTGTTATTGTTGTTATTAGTTGTTGATTGACTTGCCACCGATGTGGAAATATCTATGTGCGAACAATTTGACTTGAAAGCATCCAAATAATCACTTGGATAGCCATAATAAGAAATATACAAATTCTTTCTTGCTCTGGTCATTGCCACCATAAACAAGGTTTTAGCCATGCTTTCATTAGGGCTGATATACAAATTGTTATTAGCAAATGGAATGAAAACATTATCAAAGTCCAATCCCTTTGCGCTGTGATATGTCATGAGGATAACGCGACGGTCATTTTCAGAAAAATTGCCATAACCATTACCCACATATTGCATTTTCATACCATTCGCTTTGAGAAATACATTCATTGCACCGAAATCTGTTTTCCCATACTGGTTGGTTACTCCTGCCCATGTTGGTTTTCCGGCATGACTAAGAGCTAAATTTACGAAATGGATAATTTTCTGAGCAGATGGAATCAAGATAGCGGCTGTATCACCTACATTCACAGCTTTCGTTGCCTGTTCTATTACGTAAGCTACTTCTTTTTCTTCGGAGGGAGCTTCGCACAAACGTATCTGTGTATCATCATGTGTCATATCCCTTTTCGATGAAAAAATATTCATTCGTGGAAGGAAACGTTGCACAGCATCGATAATAGACCGTGACAAACGATGGATGATTCCTAATTCAAAAGCGTCTCCATTGATTAGTCTTCCTATTTCTGACGGGGTTACGGTTGCTTCTTGCCATTGAGGGTCACGGTCAAAAATCGATTGATTAGAATCACCTGCAACAACAACGTGCGTACCACGGCTTTTCATTTCTGAAAGAATACGTGGTGTTAAATCTTGAACCTCATCGCACAGGATATAGTCATAATGGCTATTCCCTCTCATGAACCTGTAGTAAGTTTCTACGGTAACATTCAATCCGATTTCCTTAAATGCGGATTTAAACATTTCAACCAATGATTGTGTGAACACAATCAATAAAATGCTTGCAGAGGGCGATTTTGCACGGACTTTTTTTGCTGTATATGCAAGTAAAATAGATTTTCCAGAACCTGCAAATCCTTTAATCCAAACATTCTTGCGGTTTATGTCCACATTATCAAGAAAATCACGTTGCTGAGCATCGAGTTTATTCTCTTCTATTATCCAAGCCATAATCGCAGTTTTTTTAATTATTTGTCAACATATAATTCCTAATTTTAGACAAGTTTTCTTCATTATAATAAGATTCATTTTCAAGTTTCTTGGCAGAGGCCATCACTTGATTTGCAATGTCATTTTCTCCAAGTTCTCGTGCTACAGCTGCTAACCATCCCAAACTTGCACTATCCTTTAAGGTATTTGTTTTCCATTGTTGGAGCATATGGTCATAAGCACGATGGAATTTATTATTGCTATCTTCAGTTTTGCCTTCTGCCTTATCTATACGTCCTGCTTCAATCAATGCTATATCATAATTAGGATTGAGTTCGTATGCTTTACGCACCTCCCTTTTGTACACATCTTTGTTGATAAACTTCATTGTATTGCCTAAATTGAAATGTGCATACTCATTATTCGGATTTTGCTGAATAGCTTGTTCAAAGAATTCTGCAGCCTTTTCATTATTCCCTGAATTATGATAGAGTACACCTATCGAATTTAGGTTTTCTACATTCGGATATAATTCGTTTTGAAGTTCAAGTGTTTCTGCTGCCTTGAAATCATTTCCAATCTTCAGATAAGCCTGTTTGAGTGTAATCAGGGTTTCTTTCGAAGGTACACCGCCATTTTGTTCGGCTTCAAGGTTAGCTTGTCTTTCTGCTTTTAGGGCAGCCCTTTCTTCGGTTGTCAATTCTTTATTTGCAAATGGACTAAGTGGTTCCACATGACATATTGTTCCCATGCAAGTAGCATGGATAATCAGCATCTTATCCGCATTGACTTCAATTACCAATTGGATTGGAGTATTGATAGGAAAACCATTGGGCATGGAAGATTCTATCTTCAAATTGAAAAGCATTTTTGTTGTATTACCAACACAAATAGGTAACTCGACAATTTTTTGCCCATCCCGGCTTGTTACCAAGTCATCAATCTCTATAGTGTTACATGGTATTTCTGTTCCTGCAGGGAGAATGATTTTAGGTCGGTCGTCTTTGGTGATGATTAAAATCGGTTCACTCGTGATAGGTTGTATCAGGCATTTATTCATACCATTGAACAATAAGCTGTGAATGGCTGCTCCTTGTGAAACGTGGGTTTGCAGGTCCATCGGAACCAATATCTCCGAATCCTCAAAATAGGAATGCAAGGCTTCTTGAATGTATGGACTTTTGCTGCTTCCTCCAATAAGCAAGACATAATCAATCTCTTCTTTGGGAGTTTTAGATTTCTTAATGGCACTTTCTATAGGAGAAAATATACTGTTGTATTCATCTTCTCCTTTTATGCGGGTAGTCTTACCGAATCCTTGTTTTAAGAACACAGCCATTGTTTCTGTAAGCTCCTTGTTTGTCAGATAGAACTTGTTCTGTTTGAGCGTACCTTTATTGGTGATGATTTCAACCTCAGACTCTATTTCAGTCTTTGAATCACTCGATTTTACATCAGGTATTACAAAATCAGAGACAAGCGTTGCTAATGTTTTGTTTACTAATATTTTCAGTAGTTCTGCGATTTTATAAAGTGCAGATGCTATTTGTTTACGTTCATTCGTCCGAAACTGTTCTTTTTTCTTTCCATTGGCTTCCAAAAAGCGAGGCATGAGATAATGGTACGTTATGTACCTGTCTATGTCGTCACCACCTAACTTCGTAAATTTTGAAATGGCAATGTTCTTAGAAAAAAATCCATTAGCACTCTGTCCTATTTCGAGTATAGATATATCGCATGTACCTCCTCCGAAATCAAAGACTAATACTTTCGAATTATAATCTGGGCTTATGAACATGGGGCGGTCTTCTGCTGCCCGTGATACAGCATAGCTGATAAAAGCCGCATTCGGTTCGTCTATAAGAGCTTGCTTTGACACTTTCATATCATTCGCCATTAATGCGTCAAGTAAATCTTTACGCTGATTGGCTTCAAATGATGCAGGGATGCTTACTGCATACAAAATATCTGTACTGATATTATTTTCGGTACAGTATTTAATGATGAGGTATTTCAGGTAGGCAAAGAATACCCGTGCAGCATCCACAGGATTCTTTATCCGAAAAGGGTCTACCTCACGCAGTTCACTATCGTAATACTTTGCTCCTAAATCCTCACCCAACTCCATTTTGAACGAATACCAGATATTCTTTCCTTTTTTCAGTTGGTATTTCATCTGCGATGCACCTTCTCCAACCAAAATACGTCCATTCAGCCACGCTATTACCGTAGGCACTATCTCTGACTTGTATAAAGTTCCGTCAGGAAGCATTTGTGGCAATCGTAAAGACTTCGTATGGATTTTATGGTCGTACTCATCATAGGAAGCGATAGATACCACCGTTGTTGATGTGCCAAAATCGATTCCGATGTACGTTTTACCACGCATGAGTGCTGTATTCCTGACAGCAGGCAACATTGATGATATTGTTATTTCGTTCATTGCACTATGTTTTATTTCACGAGAAGTTTATTAAGTCTTGAATGTTCACTTCTAACAGTTCTGTTATACGTTTCAATGTTTGTAAATCTGGTTGCGTTGTATTTGTACACCATTTGGATACTGTTGTTTGGTTCACTCCAAGTTGTTCCGCTAACCATTTACTGGTACGCTTTTTCTTAACCAAAACTATTTTGAGTTGATTCAAATCTTCCATTAGTTTTTCATTGTTATTTCTTTAGTCGCAAAGATAATGATTTTAACAATAATAAAAACCGATATTCTAAGATATTTTTGCTTTATATGAAATAAAGTCGTACTTTTGCATATAAAGAGTTACCAACACAAGCAAAGCGATGCAGACCAGAGCAATTAGGACGGTTGCCTACTCATTACCCGAAAATGAGGTAATTCTTCTAACTCTCTTAATTTCAAAGAGGTATATTCCTTATACAGATTTACTGAAAATACTTTATACATAAGCTTAATCTACATTTTTTTGAGGGGAGGGAATTATAATTTAATTCCTATCACTGCTGTCCGGAGAAATTTTACCACAGCTTAAGCTGCCTAGGACCATCACCCTCCGGAACATTAGTAGTGAGGTCGGTTTGATTAAATATATCTTTAATGTCACCTCTTTTGAAGAGGATTTGACCAATTGATTTTGAAATGGAATGAAGACTTGGATTCAACATATAATGTTTCTTCGCAATGATAAGCAAAAGATAGTCACAGATAGCAATCCATATCTGTGTGAACACGGCATTCTTGGTGGTTCCATAGAATGTCTTTATGTGCAGATGCTGCTTTATCCATTTGAAGAACAGCTCAATTTGCCATCTCTCCCTGTACAGTTCGGTAATAGTCAATGCCTCAATTTTAAAGTTGTTGGAGAGGAAACGATAAATTGTATTTGTACCAAAGTCTTCATACACAACAAGTCTAAGAGAATCGGGATACTTCTTGGAAGTGAGTGGTCCGGTCAATTTGATTGTTTCATCAGAGAGAAGTCCCGCAGATTGATCGACCTCTCTACTGTCAATGATCTCGTAAAGCATATTTTCTTTTGCTCTTGTTACAAAAAAGGCATTGTTAAGATGAAAATGCCGGAACAAAGAGTCAAACTTGACATATCCTCTGTCCATAAGATAGTAGGAGTTGGTTTCTACAGGTATCTTATCCATAATTTTGGAATCGTGAACCGCTCCTTCTGTCAGATGAACAAATGTCGGGATAGAACCCCTAAGATCCATCAAGGTATGCATCTTGATTGCTCCTCTCTCATGATGAAACTTAGCCCATGGACAAAGCTTCAGACACAGTTCTATGGTACTGCTGTCAAAGGCATAGACCATTTCATCCAAATCAAGTCTAAGTTTCTGTCCCTTATACGCTTCCTTTGCTTTTCGTATCAGAACTTGTGCAAAGTCCTGATAGATACGCCAATCCTTCTTCTCATTCGCTTCAGCCAACGTGGATTTGGGCATTACCTTGATACCGGAACGGTAAAGATCAGGAGAACAAAGGTTAAGTGTAGTCTCTATGTCTCTCAGTCCGGATCTGTCCGTGAACTGAGCAAAGCTCATTACCATGAATTGGTCACGGCAAGTGAACTTGATGGCGTGCCTGTCACCCTTATAGCGGTTAACGCACTTCTTAAATTCGTATGTGTTTATAAGAGACATAACCTGTGCAAATATTGTTTTTCCTTTGTTCATAGCTTACAGAGTTGGCTGTTTATACCTTCTTGCAAAACTATGATTTCTAATCGAAAAATTTTATTATCCTTGTAACTAATTGATTGTTAATTAATAACAGCTGACTTGGGGAACTTTCTCCGGACAGTAGTGAATTCCTATTAGAAAACACATTTATTCGTGGGGATGGGGCATTCCCCACGCTTCTATTGGAAGACCATCATAATTACGTTTCCATTCAATCCATATTATAATGGCTATAAGCAGCACAAATGGGGAGAAAAACATGTACTTGATTCTCTTCGCTACCCAGTTCAATGCATTCTTCTTCATTTTATTTTATGATGTTATATGTTATATTTATTCTAAACTTGATAATCAATATTGATTATCTCTATACTTCTATTATTATTCTATGTTTGATTATGATTGATCATCTATCAACTCTAAATCCAATTGTCCTAATAGTTTACTTATTACAGGATTCCTTGTTATTCTATCGAGATCCTCAAATGATGTTTTTACCTTCGGTCCATCTTGTCTCTTCTCTTTATGTACTTTCTCTTCATATTTATTGTCTAAATAATCAATAAACTGTTGTTGATCATGACAATCAAAAGTGTCCCAGACATCTCTGTACTCCGAGTCTATTTGTTCGTAACAAAAATCCATCTGCAACTTACGCATCTTGGGTTCTTCTTCTTTATCCCATGATTTATCAACAGTTCCTTCATGAAGGGAAAGAAACTTGTTTGTAACGTCTCTCATCCAGTCTTGCAACTCGAAATTTAGATCATATCCTAGTACACCCAGATGCTGTATTTCATCAAGCATCTTTTTGATTAATGGACGGTCAAGAATAGCAAGAATAGGGTGATTCTGGCTGTCTCTTACATTCGTCCAATATGTTCTGATATTATACGCTCCCTTGCAATACTTGTAGATAAGCAGATAGAACAGCTCTTTAGAATAATCAAGAGAAACATTCTCGCCCAAGACCAGTTTTATTCTCAACAAATCACGCTCGTTCAGACGCGACCTGTCTATGACAAAACCTTTTACATCAGACATGCGGGCGCATAGATAATAGTAGTTACGGCCCTTGTCCAGTCGCATGAAGTTCTCTTGCAAGAAATTAATGGGGAAGTATCTGATGATAAGCCATGACAACATCTCCTCACTTGGATACATCTCCCATAAATCCTTGATTACCGGTATAAAACAGTTGTCCCAGTAGACAAACAGTTTTCTGTATGCCCAAGTACGATCTGACATTCCTGATGCCAGGAACGCGAAAAGGATTTGTTTCTGGTATCTCCAGTCCAGGGCATTAAAGCGCCATTCGATTTCCTTACGTGATACCGTCACTTTTCCGCCGTCCTTATCAAGGTATTTCTTGATAAGAGTTGAGATGGGCGTGTTATGTTTCCTTATTTTGTAATCCATACTAAATATTATATAAAGTTACAGTTGTTTGTCTGTTACTACAAAGATAGATAATAATCAAGTAATGTACTAATCCTTAAGAGTCACGGTCCTCTCCTTAATACTCTCATCTATCATGAAACAATGTCGGGAGTCAATCATGGCAAAATTGTCAAACTCTATCTTGTCGTAGTCTTTGTTCAATTTAGTATGCCCAAATACCTGGAACACCTTGTTCAGACCGTATGCCTTGGGGGCATTTGGTATGGCATGTTCTTCTATATCTGCCCACAATACGCTACCCGTCTTCTCCCCAACCCATGAACGATAAGTGCCGATTATCGCAAACATGTCTTGTCCCTTTCCGTCATCATCCAACTGATTAATTCTTTCGATGATTTCGGGGTCTGCAATGGATATCCTATTGTCAAAGAGGTTCCACATGTTATCGTTCACTTTTTTCAGCCAGTATAGCGTCAATCCTGCATGTGAGAAAACATACGGCATTCCCTTTACCTGTTCTATATGTGCAATCTTAAACAATTCTTTATTCTCTGTAAATACCTGATGATATTTATTCCAGTTCTGCTGATCTATGCGCGTACCTCCGGCCAGCTCCTCAAAGCGTTCCGAGACATAATGCTGGTCATGATTGCCTTTTAGCAAAATAACTTTGTCCATGTTATTACGTTTTAAATTGATAATCTCCGTCATATTCTCAAAGATATCGTCTGCTAGCCCGTTCTCATTCTCATACGGATCAAGATAGTCGCCTAAAAAGACGACCCTGTCCACCTCATCGATAAATCTAATGACGGGTTCTTTCCAGAAGACCCGCCCGTGAACATCTGGTATAACCAAAATCTTCTTTGTCATATTAATCAATGTTTAAAGTTTTTATTGCTAGGAGTGCTATGTCTTCGGTTATACCCATTTCGGGATTTGTCTGGATAAAATATTTTTGTTGTTCTGGCAGCATGTTGTCCACATCGTCTATGATTACATAATTGCTTATATTCTTACCATGCCTTGAAAGCCACTCCTTTATCTCTTCCCCACGAATGTGAAAGAGCTCCATATTGTCAAGATCTGCATTGAGAAGCAGCTCATCACTCACGCTATTGGGCGTTATACCCAATACCGTTCCAGGCAGACATCGTTCCTGCCACATATTCTCTAGTTCGGTAAGCTCCAAACTTTTCCATGATGATGAGATTACAATGTCAGCTCCAGTCTCGTCAATAATTCGCTTCAGGTTTGCTACTGCATTCGGATCGAACGCATAGCCATACTTGTCCTTCGGGGTACTCCTACTCATTTGGTTGTACCAGTACTTCGTGTTCAGAACGCCATCTATGTCCAAAAATATAATCTTTCTCATCGAATATAGTTTAATCACATGTCATATTGCCATCTGCTGTTTATCTTGATGACAGGTGTCACTTCTTTCAGTTTTTCTTTGTTGCAGATGCTACTGTATGGGAAACCAGAGGTAATATCTTGGTTCAACCAAGAATTGTTCCATAGTTCAATCACCTCTCCCATAACAAGCCTGCACAACTGTTGTTTGTAGTGTGAGTTGTCCTTAATCTTATCTGCTGAATATGTCATATTCTGAAGCCATATTTCAAGATAGGTCGTATTATGCTGTTTTCTCAATTTATCGCATACTTTCTTTATGATGTCTTTCTTTTCAGGGTCAGTGTCTTTAAGGGCGTCTATCAAACGGCTTGCCACCCGCAATACATAATGGGCAGCAGTGATGTTTTCCTGAGCTATTTGTGTTGCTATGGCCACCATGGGGCGGATACTCTCTTTGATAGGATTAAACTTGTATTTTTTCAGGTTGTCGAAAACTGTAGCCTTTTCTTCTATAGAATCTTCTTGTTCCTTCTTGCTACTCTCAGTTGCTGTCAAGTATTCATCATCCAAATCTACCTCTTCCCAGACAAATGCCCCCTTTGCGAGATCATCTTTATCAAGAAGCTTTGACAATCTTGCGTCAAATTCATTCAATTGTGTTCTGACCTGTCCGCTATTAGGGTATTTACGTCCAAACATAAGGATAAACAGAAGATGTTTCTGCAACCCGGAAAAGTCACATTCGTTTTCATAAGAGATTTCTACTCACTGCTGTCCGGAGAAATTTTACCACAGCTTAAGCTGCCTAGGACCATCACCCTCCGGAACATTAGTAGTGAGGTCGGTTTGATTAAATATATCTTTAATGTCACCTCTTTTGAAGAGGATTTGACCAATTGATTTTGAAATGGAATGAAGACTTGGATTCAACATATAATGTTTCTTCGCAATGATAAGCAAAAGATAGTCACAGATAGCAATCCATATCTGTGTGAACACGGCATTCTTGGTGGTTCCATAGAATGTCTTTATGTGCAGATGCTGCTTTATCCATTTGAAGAACAGCTCAATTTGCCATCTCTCCCTGTACAGTTCGGTAATAGTCAATGCCTCAATTTTAAAGTTGTTGGAGAGGAAACGATAAATTGTATTTGTACCAAAGTCTTCATACACAACAAGTCTAAGAGAATCGGGATACTTCTTGGAAGTGAGTGGTCCGGTCAATTTGATTGTTTCATCAGAGAGAAGTCCCGCAGATTGATCGACCTCTCTACTGTCAATGATCTCGTAAAGCATATTTTCTTTTGCTCTTGTTACAAAAAAGGCATTGTTAAGATGAAAATGCCGGAACAAAGAGTCAAACTTGACATATCCTCTGTCCATAAGATAGTAGGAGTTGGTTTCTACAGGTATCTTATCCATAATTTTGGAATCGTGAACCGCTCCTTCTGTCAGATGAACAAATGTCGGGATAGAACCCCTAAGATCCATCAAGGTATGCATCTTGATTGCTCCTCTCTCATGATGAAACTTAGCCCATGGACAAAGCTTCAGACACAGTTCTATGGTACTGCTGTCAAAGGCATAGACCATTTCATCCAAATCAAGTCTAAGTTTCTGTCCCTTATACGCTTCCTTTGCTTTTCGTATCAGAACTTGTGCAAAGTCCTGATAGATACGCCAATCCTTCTTCTCATTCGCTTCAGCCAACGTGGATTTGGGCATTACCTTGATACCGGAACGGTAAAGATCAGGAGAACAAAGGTTAAGTGTAGTCTCTATGTCTCTCAGTCCGGATCTGTCCGTGAACTGAGCAAAGCTCATTACCATGAATTGGTCACGGCAAGTGAACTTGATGGCGTGCCTGTCACCCTTATAGCGGTTAACGCACTTCTTAAATTCGTATGTGTTTATAAGAGACATAACCTGTGCAAATATTGTTTTTCCTTTGTTCATAGCTTACAGAGTTGGCTGTTTATACCTTCTTGCAAAACTATGATTTCTAATCGAAAAATTTTATTATCCTTGTAACTAATTGATTGTTAATTAATAACAGCTGACTTGGGGAACTTTCTCCGGACAGTAGTGATTTCTACTTTCTCATTTCCGTCTTTATCTTTTATAGTTTTAGCAACTCGTCGCCTTCTGAAGATCGGCGTGTTAAAGATATAGAATTGTTTGTCTTGCTTAATAGAATCGGTAATAATGCTGTCGCTTACCATTGTTTTCTTGCTGTTCATCTGGAAGTTCAGTTGCATCAGAATCTTCTGTAGTAAGTAAGATATCTCTTCCAGGTCATCCTTGTCATTACAGAATATGCGATAATCGTCGCGATAGCGCAAAACGCGATAATCAGACGTGATACCGAGTTTCTTTATTTCCTCGGCAAGAAGTAAATCCGCATAACCAAGAATCATCTCGGCAATGAGATTGAAAATCTCACTACCCTGAGGAATTCCTATGTTCTTTCCATTTTGTAAAGCTCGTAGATATTTGATAATCTGAATTCCCAACTCATTATTGTTTGTATTCTCATGTTCAGTTCCAACCATAGACAATGCTTTGCCGATGGTCTGTGGATTGATGCATCCATAGCAGTTGGTTATATCTGAGACAAACATATATCTGTATTCCAAAGAAAGTTCAACAGAGCGCTGTTCTAAAGAATTCCACCAGTTCAGTATAGTTGCAGAACCATGGAATGATTCTTCCTCTTCAGGGATGATAGGAATTGCGCATGCGGTTATTCGATCCGTGCCATATTTTGTAAAACAATCCTTTATTCGGTTCCAGCTCTCCTCTTTACAGATGTCCCTAACCAAGAAGCAATAGAGAAATGGGTTGACAAGCGACAAAGGTCGGATGGCATACTTACCGTCTTTATTTAGGAGGATATCCAGATTTACATCCGTCATTTTGCACGGGTCGTCCGACAGGCAATCCTCGAAATCAGAGATCCCTATCTTTTGCTGTGCAAAATCAAGAATAGGCTGAAACTCGTAATAACCCGGCAATTCAAATGTCGAGTAATGCTCGGCCTTCATGAAATAGTTCAATGCTTCCTCTGCGGAAAGTTCTAAGATGTTCTTTACCTTTTTCATTGTTTACATATTATCTTGGTGGCTCTAGTTAATTATACCGTTGCAAACTTGATATTATAATGGTTCATGGAAAGTCCAAGCAGTTCATCTGCCTGGTCATTGCAGAACTTCAGCACGGTCTCTTTCACCTTGAACCAGTTGAGATAGTCCTGCATGTACTTCGTGGCGACGCCCCAAAATGTCCCGTTAAGCCATTTCTTGAGCCTGTTGTGCAGTGAATTGACGTGCTGGATATGGAAAAATCCCCTCTTGACGTGCCGGCCAAGGTCTGCCCTGATTACGACATGTTCAATATGGTTGTCCATTGCATATCCCTTGTAGCTGACATGGCCGTCCGAACACAGCACCGTCCCTTGGGGCAGAGGAGTGCGCAGGCTTTCCGTGATTTCCTTCTTTGTCAGCCGTCCATAGCCACAAAATGTCATGTTGAGGTCGTTCTTCCTGTCGGCAGTCACTATGACAGTAGCCTTGTCCTTGGATATGCCCTTGCCTTTTGTCCCTCCACCACGCTTGCGGGGCTTGCGCTTCAGGTGGCGGCAGCCTTTATCGGACTTTTCAAAGAACGTCTCGTCGCTTTCGGTTATTCCGGAGAACGAGCTGTCCTCGTCCTGCTTCAGGGAACGCAATATCTTGTGCCGCCAGTCGAAAGCTGTCTTCTTGTTGATGTGCAGGGCGGCGGATATCTTGTCAAGGGACTTCTGTTCGGACATCAGTTGCATGTATGCCTTCACAAGCCCTTTCTTGTGGAGCTTCTGCTGCCACGTGCCGGTATATTCGGTGAAAGTCCTGCCGCAATCCTTGCACTTGAAGCGTTGCGTTCCGTGGTCCTTGCCGAAACGGTAGTAGCGGTTGCTTCCACAATGAGGACAGCAGCCCTGTTTTTCCAACAAGGCAGACAAACGAGAGCTTTCCGGGACTGTCGCCTCGCACTGATTGCCAACACTCAATGCCTGCAACAAAGATTGCCGTTCTGTCTCTGACAAAGACTGGGCGGCTGACAATATTTCATTATATGTCATGATAACCTCCTTTTAAAAAGATATATGCAATTAATATGCCACTTTACAACGCATTGTTAAACTAGAGCCTTGAACTAACTGTGCAATAGTCTTATTGTGTTATCTTAATCACATTTTTTGCATTATCAATCTCGATTTTCCCAAGTCGTGCCAAAACGCTTTGGCCAAGTAGTAGGGGAGCCTTTTGGTTTCTTACAACAGAAGCGCGGATATTATTCAGATCCAAACCGCCAAAATTGACATCCTTGATATTGATAACTGTTCCTACATTGACATCGCCATTCGCATCCATATACCTTTGGTTGCCGATGACATCGTTCTTTGATAGATAGCCGTTTTTCATCATGAAAGTGGCTTCTACCATTGAAAGAGTCACATCGCTTGCCCCTGTGTCAAAGACAAAGTGCAGTGGAAGGCCGTTTATGTGGCATTTCACTTTGCAGATACCGTCTTCCTTGGTAAAAGGGATCTCTGTGATAATCAGTTCTTTATTTGTGACATGATTGCTTTGTTCCCTGTAGGTTGATACTTTCGCAGACTTATACTTTGAGACAAGTGTCTTGAATTCTTCTGTATCACGTAGGAAGTCCATGTCAAAATCCCGTTCGACATGAGCAAACCGGTTGTACCCAAGTTCAAACGATTTCTCTAGGCAGCGTAAAGCGTTTGTCTTATCCTGCATTCGTGAGTAGAGACAAGCAGCATCATAGTAACTTCCGGCATCTGTTGAATCTCTTGCTATGATGCTATCGATAGCTGCTATTGCCTTGTCATAATCACCCATCCCTTGGTAGGCGTAATGAATACATTCGTATTTTTCTGGAGAGTTCTCTATTTCAATTACTTTTGTAAAATCAGCTTCAGCTAATTCTTTCTTGCCTTGTTTCATATAGACGTCTCCTCTGCTTACGTATGCATAAGAATATTCAGGGTCTAAGACTATAGACATTGAAAGGTCTTCTATTGCTCCTTCCATATCTCCAGCCAGTTCCTTAAACCATCCCCGTCGATAGTAGCCGAAACCATATTCAGGCTGTGCTTCCAGTACGTTGTCCCATTCTGCAATTGCAGATTTTACATTGCCCATCTCGTAATATATGTTGGCTTTTCGTGCTTTATATGAGAGGTCTGTGCTGTCCAGGTTTAGAGCCTGATTGATACTATTGAGAGCATCCTCATAGTCACCAAGTTCATAATGGCATTCAGAAATCCTTTGGTGTATAACTGGCGAAACGTCTTTACTGTTCGCTGTTTCATAGTACTCTATGGCTTTCGTATATTGTTTGCTCTGTTCGTACATCGTTCCTATGATATACGGCCATGTGGCTTCATTCGGCGACTTTGCCGATTGAACTTTGATTTTGGAAACCAACATTGTAAATGCCGGTTCTTTAAGCGTGTTTGCCAGATAGAGTGCTTTCCTGTCCCAATCAAGGCTTAGTGCCTTCACAATATCATCCGTAGCTTCTGTCCATTTTTCTTTGCCAATATATGATTCAGCCCTGAAGGAATAGCCAGATGAGTAGTCGTTTGCCAGTTTGGTTACATAGTCAAATTGTTTAATGGCATCGTCCCATCTTTTCTGAGCATTTGCATTACGTCCTATACCCATGTAGCCCATTGTCTCACCTGGCTTTAATTCTATCATCTTTTGATAGTCTGCATCGGCAAGATCATATCGTTCCTGTTCATAATAAATCTGAGCACGTTTTTCGTATAAGCTGTTCTCGTCTGGCTTTATCTTGATAGCTGTGGTAAGGTCAGCTATGGCCTTAACGGTATCTTCGAGATTCAGATATACATCTGCTCGTGTAGAGTAAGCAAAGATGACATATTCAGCATCCTTCTTGGGAAGTAACTTGATTGCCATATCAGCAGCAGTCAAAGCTCGTCCATATTCTTCTCCGTGCGCTCTTAACATGGCAATCCATGAATAAGAATACCCGTTCTTAGGATTCTCCTGTATATCTTTGTTGAAGAATTCAAGAGCTTCCTCCGTCTTCTCATTCTGAACCGATTCGACACCTCTCATGTAGTTGTATGATGTCGGGCGGTTGTTCTTCTTATCTTGCGCATTTGCGCTTAGAGCCAGCGATAATAGTAGCAAGGCCAATAGTTTCTTCATGTGAGATTCCTTTTTATTTGTGAATACTAAGATTTTGTAGTTGTTGCCTAATACATTTTTAGTCCGAGAACGTCCCAGAAGTCAGAAGGCAAAGCTACATTTTCCAATGGAACACATTCCTTGAATAGAGGGGCTATCTGACTGACAGAATAACCAGCGACTCCACAACCAACTCTCGTAACCAGAAAACGTAATTCAGGATGTTCAGCTGCAAATGATGTGAATCTTCTGATGGCCTCACTCATTTCTGCAATGCCCTCCATTGTCGGGATAGCGTAACTTTTCCCTTGTAATCCTTCACCTTGTCCCCAAATGGCTCCGAATTTGCGCATTGCATAGGCAGCAGCTCCTCCTCCGTGGTAGCCGCTTGCGTTGCTGCCAAATACGAATATCTCATTTTCTTCAAGATGGTCAATACGATCACTTGATACTCTTGGCCCATAATATTCCTTTGCATATTGACGCTTTCTTTCAAGTATTTCCTCTCTTGACATTTCCCTTTCTTCCTCGTACATCTTGTTCATTTTTTCATAGTAAGCACGTCTGGATGACCGTTCACGTCCCCAAGTACTGTCAGCTCCAAGATTGTTGTGGCTGAATTCGACGACATTTTCAATGGAAAGCAAATCTGTCACTTCTTTCACGTTATGTGCTGAACCCATATATGCAAAAGACCAGCCTTCTGACTTCAGTTGTTCTATCAGCCGACGTAATCCGGCTGCATCCCATTCTCTGGATGCGTTTTCCAAACCGTCCGTTAAAACCGTAACAACAGCTGTTGCGTCTTTGTCATCTTTAATTCGGTCGTGAAGGTGTGTCAATGACTGTCCCATAGCATCGTATAACGGAGTACATCCATTGGGCATGTAGTCCTTGAAGTCTTTCACTTCGGAGATTGGCTGGTTGTCAATCATTGTGCGTACATCAGGTCTATTTGAGCCTGAGTCAAAAGTGACAAGAGTCAATGTGTGCTCCTGTGTTGTCTCAAACTCTTCCTGGGCACTACGAATTGTACTTATTGTTTCATTGATGCCTGAAAGTGTGGCTTCTCGGAGGTGACTCATAGAACCACTCTCATCAACTATAATCAAATTATAGATTTTTGCTTTACCGTTGTTCATATTGGCATCTTTTGTATTTTGCGTATTTTCACTATGTTCTGTTTCTTCCTCTTTGGTAGGCTGGGGGGATTCAGTAGTGGTCTGTGGCGTTTCACTATTCTCCTCTGTGACCGTTTTGTGGTTGCTATCCTTGTTGAACAGTTTCCAGAATTTATTTATCTTCTTCATGTCTTTCTGTTTTTATTTGTTTCCAAACTTGTTCTCGAACTCTGATATAATGCTTTGAAACTCCTCTGGGAGATAGTTCATGGCAGAATTTCTCAAATCAGCAGGAACCCCAAAGTATGCTTCAGCAATGCTTCCTGTTATGCAGCCGATAGTATCGCTATCACCTCCTATGGAAATTGCATTTCTTATTGAATCCTCATAGTCTTCTCCATCGAGAAATGCGACAATGGCTTGTGGAACGCTGTCTTGACATGTTCCTCCCCATGTGTAGGTCGGCCTAATTTGTTCACATGTAAACTGAAGGTCGTATTCAAAGCGTTTTTCTATCTCTGAACGTATCTCGTTTTTGTCGCATCCATGCCTTGCCATCATTATGGCTAATGCAGTGGCCTGTGCGCCTTTAATTCCTTCAGGATGGTTATGCGTACATTCCGCGCTCTCCTTTGCTTTGGCAAGAATTTCTTCAATGGTGTCGAACGCCCATCCGACAGGCCCTACTCGCATGGCTGATCCGTTTCCGCAACTATTGTACGGTCGATAATCCTGTTGCCTGATGGAGCGGACGAGCCAAAGTTTGAATCCCCCTCCATATCCACCCATCGGCCATGGGTATTTTTCTCCATACTTACTATAATAATGTGCAACCTCGCCACCATGAAGAAGCCAGTCCGCTGTTGCAAAAGTCAGAATGCTGTCGTCAGTATAACTTCCATTTGGGTTGAAGAACTCAAATTGTTTTGTTTTGATGTTGTTGGGAGTGAACTCATATACACTTCCAACTATATCTCCAATAATGCTGCCAATCATATTTGTCCGTATTTAAGTTGTTAATCAATGTTCCAATAGGCATCTGGGTCGCCATCGAAAGCATCGTCAATTACATCGTCGCTATACCCAGCAACATCCTGTGCATAGGTTCCTGCGTACTTTCCATAATGTGTTCCATATTCCTCTTCGTAGGAATCATCCTGGAGCACTTCATAATCTTCATACTCGTCCATAATGAATTTGTTTTTAAAGGTTATCCTAACATGTTTTAAAGTAATAGCCTGTAAGAAGCGGTTACAGCATTATATCCGAAACCGTTTACATATTCTGTTCCTGCCAGCATCCTTACGTGTTCACCATTGATCTTATAGAACCTTTCTCCTTCGATGATTTTGACGTAAAGTGTTTGCGATACAATGGAGTTGTCACATATCCGCTGTACGGAAACGTCTGCAATATTGTGCCATTCGGGGATGGCCTTTTCGTTATTCTCATTCATATCTTCTTTATTTAGTTGATACTATATTATTTATTTCTCATTGTGTATTATTGACGCTTTGGAAAATTGGGACCATTAAAACCTCCCAGTTTGGGAGGCTAATGTTGTTCAAGACGATTAGAATTCCAGTCTCATCCCAATTTTTTTGGCTTCCTTATATGCTTCTTCGTCAAAGGTGTATAACTTTGGAGAGCGATATGGATTACCTGTGACTTTCTTTCCCGTTTCTTTGATATATCCGAGCTTCAGCATCTTCTTGGGGAAATTCCTTCTGTCTCGAATTGTATTGTCTTCTTCTGGTGGATTAAGAATAGCAATATATATGTTCTGCAGCTGCGGCATCGTGAATTCCTTGTCAAGGAGATTGAATCCGATGGGTTCAAAGTGTATTCTTTCGCGTAGTCTTTCTACTGCATCTTGTATTATCTGGGCATGATCAAATGCAAGTTTCAGTTCAGATAATTCATTAACGGAAAACCACTTGGCTTCAGCAGCATCATCACCGCCTTTGATTACATACTTATCTCTTTTAACCAGTGCATAATATGCTACAGTTACCACAAACTCGCGTGGGTCTCTTCCTCGTGCCGAATACGTTTTAAGTTGTTCAATGAACTCAGGCTTTATGCCTTTGTCATTATTAAAGAGCTTCATTGATGATTCCTCAAATAGTTCCCGATGAACACACTCATCAGTTGGCTCATCTTTCTGAATGAAGCCGCCAGGTAATGCCCAATATCCCTCAAAGGCTGGAACTTCACCTGGTTTTGCTTTGCCTCGTTTAATTAAGAGAACTTGCAAAGAACCATCTTCTTTGTCGAAACCGAAAACTACAGCGTCGGTTGTCAATGCCGGATGCCAGTACTTGGACTCCCATTTGCCTGTTTTTTCATTATATTCCATACTCTTGATGCTTCTTTGTGTATTATTTACGCTGCAAATTTACAAAACATTTTTATTCCTGCCAAACATTATTGCGTAAAAATTACACATTAATCTAAAATTTCAGGAGAATTAACTTTTATGATGTATTGCAGAGGAATAAAACCTTTGATTAAGACCTCTGCTTGTCTTTGCCAATAGTCATCATCATCAGGTCTCGAAAGAACTTTCTTGGTCGCTTGAATATTGACCCTTTTAAGATCTTCAATCTTTCCTCCGCAATTAAGGTTGGGCCGGGTAGCCTCAATATCAGTATATAGCGTGTCATCAAAGAGAGCGACTACTGGGTCTATTTTTAGTAATACAAGTTCAGCTCCTTCTGCTTGTCTTTCTTTAATTTTAGGTAATCGGGAGCAGAAACTTGTTCTTACATAGTCTTCGAGATTCATTTTTGCGTCAATATCTCGTGTCAATGCCATGTCTTCCCTTACTGGCATGGTAATACCTTCGTCGAGACAACGTTTGAATGATAGAAGTCCCCCATATTTAATAATTGACTCTATCCGGTCTTTTTCAGTGAAATGATATAAATATTTTATTCCATTAGATATTAAATAACTTCTTATGTCTTCTTTATCAGGCTTGTAAGAAGGAGAGAAGTGGTCTTTCTTCAGATAGGAGATAGGCTCATTGTTTTGTATGGCTAAGTTTTTTTCTTTTTTGAAGTACTGACGCAGGAATAAAACCAACTCGGAAATTTCTTTCTGAGTTAGGCTGTATTTTCCATCTTTATACTTTTTGTGTATGGCCATAGCCAGTTCATCATTCATTAGAAAGCCTTCTTCTGCGGCCTTTTCAGGGGTACAGGACTTAAAGATACCTGTTGTGTGAAATAACCTAATTGCGTCCCTTTTATAAATAGATTCGTTGCCAACAATTTTATGCACATAGGCCATGTAATGTGCTGAGAACAAATCGGCAAGACTCATCTTGTTAATGTCTGCATCATTTATGTTTGAAGCCAACTGTTCACCATAATTTTCCATCAAGGATGCCCTTAGCCTGTATGCGCGTAGTTTGTGCTGGATGTTTATAGGTAAATGGGTGTCATCGTACTTCTCATTTTTGTTTGTTTCCTTGTCTGTCCAATATATCGTTCTGGAAAGAAGCAGATAAATTGTTTCCAAGAATACTATTTGAAGTTTGGCGTTATTCTCGTTCAATTGATTCACTCCTTTTTGTCCTAATGCATCCAGAATATAGTGTAGAATATTTACGCATCCGAAAACAGCCTCTTTGTTGTGCCAATAGATGTTGGGCGATGAGAAGATGTGATTAAACTCTTGATGAGCGAAACGTAAAGCGACATTAACTTTGTTTGCCCTGAAGAATTTCTGAAATATCTCGCTTGCAATATATGGATGAAAAATTCTTAGGTATTTATTTGCAAAGTCAATACATCTTGTATCTTCCACATCTGTCAGGTAGAAAGAATCTGCGGCCTCTGTTAAAAAGTCATCCAACAACCTGCGGTCATTTATTTGATGGCTGTGGTTCACATAATGGATTGCTTCTTTATGGTCATCCATTATGCGGTAGAACCTTTCCTTTATTGTTTCAAGCAAAAAGTCTATCTCGGCATTATTCAAACCGGTAGCATTTAGTTGCAACTGAAAGATGACAATCAAATCATATAGATTTTCTTTGTCGAGATGATTTAAAAGATATTTTGACAGACTAGGAACCTTGGGGATAAAATGGTCAAGATAATCAACCTCTTCAACTGTCATGTTGTTTGTCCACCTTGGTTTGGGGCTCCAAGTTAATATATGATATAGATCGAACTCTTTCTGTTTGGTATTATCGTCTTCATATTCTTTTCTGAATATGTCATGTCTGTTTTTTATTAGTTCCAGGTTCATCCTTATGCCAAGGGTTGACTTTCCCTCGGTTTCAACTAACATTTTGTAGTTAAGAATGTGATATGTCAACTCACGATCATTGTGGTCTGTTAGGTATTGTAACAAACCTGGAACTTTACAAATGATACGATACAGTTTTGTATACTGCTCTTCATTCAGACAATATGCCCACAGAAAGTTCTCCATTCAAGTCTGTCAAGGTAATGGGTGGTAATTCATACTCATGTATCTTCCCACAAGGAGCTGCTGGAACACCTGTTTTGTAATGGTGTAGTCCATATGTTCGAGAGGTTCAATGATAACGTCGCTCATTTTAGCGATGGCATCGACCTCAGATTCTCCTGTCAATCTGAATGCGATGAAATAGAGTACGCTCATGTCGTTTAACAATTCGAAGATGTAGGAGAATTCAAGTTCTTCCTTATATTTCTTGTCGGTTTCCGCTTGGGTGGCCAATTTCTCATATCGAGCAGTGCTGAGAGACCCAACTTGTTCGTATGGGTTGTCTGCCATCCATCCTTCCAGATAGGGCATAACTTCTCTAAGAGCTGTTTCCCCATAGAATTGAATCACATATTGTGCAGCTTCTTGAAAGTCATCAAATTCCGGCATTTCGTCATTGGCATATGCTTGATAGACAAAGCGTGTGCTGTATGCGCGATACATCATGTTAAGCACAATCTTATGTGGGTAAACCTGGGATGGGTATTTGTTTCTCCAGTTACCTAAGTTTCTCAGTGCCTCATTGAGAGCTGGTCTTAATTCTATCATGTTTTTTGCTTGTAAAGTTAGTTATTCTTTTGTTTGCTTCCAAAGGATTTCCTAATCTTCTTCCATTGTTGTTGAAAATGAAATCAGCGATACCCTTTATTCGGCTGTTTGCGACATCGAATTTCTCCTATTTATATAACGTAAAAATCAGCCAAATATTGCCCCCAACAAGCCGAATATGGCGGCAAGCAGGAGAATGTTCAAAATATAACCTGCAATACTGTACAGGCAGCCCTTCGCTTCGTCTTTCACGCTGGACTTTGAATCACGACTGCTGTCATCGCCTTGCCCATACCCCAATTCTTTCAAGTTATCTTCCAATCCCTTATATACCATTCCGGCAGGAGAAATAAGAGAGTTTTCGGTGTACTTTATGCTATGATACGTGGACACCTCTGGCAGGTAGTTCATCCATAAGGCGGTTATAACCTTGAACACACGAATTATAGCCTCGTTCTGTGATTGGGTCATTTGCTGGTCATCAGAAGCAGTCCTTTTCTGAAGATTAGCGATTTCTTTTGACTTGTTGATGATCCAATCACCAAACTCAAAATAGTTCATGTTGCGGCAGAATGGTTGTGATGCGAATTTGTTAATCTTAACGTGAGTAATAAGGCAAGCTGTGTATCCAATGTGCGTTGTACATGGATGCAAGGCTTTTTAGGGAACACGCAATAAGCGGCAATTGCCCCAAGCATGTTTACTATGAAATTCTCAAAACTCCTGTGCCTTGAATGCTCCACTTGTGCGATGTTTTTCAATTCGTCATTCACGGTTTCAATTATAGCCCTCTTTCTGAGAAGAAGCTTGTCGGAGACACTCATCAACGCACCTTTCATGTTGCTTTTCAATTTTGTGATAAGTTGTATGCCATCGACAAAGAGCCTTTGGAAGAGATTCTTTCCGATATAGCCTTTGTCACCGACGAGCTTTCCGTAAATGAATTCAACAAAAGCCTTGTACTCAAGCGGTTTGCGGTCATCTACGTCACCTGGAGTTATCATGAAATTCAGAATCTCGCCCTTCTCGTTGCAAATCAAGTGCAGTTTGAAGCCAAAGAACCATCCCATGGAACATTTGCCTCTTTGCGCAATGCCCTTGAATACTTTGTGGATATGTATCCTTTGGTTCCTACACACCCTCAACGGAGTGCTGTCGACAAAGCTTATGCCTGTACACTTACCCAGCAATACCTTCTTTATAAATAAGGCCAAGGGGACGGCAACCTGCTTTTCAAGTTCCACGAAGCGGTTGTAGGAGACAACCTTGGGGAAGAGGTGGCGAAGGTGCTTGCAGACTTTTTCTACATAAAAATGCTTTAGGCAACGATAACCAGAGTCATGAAACATTATCATAATAAGCATAATTTCAGACTTTGACATGGTTGAATCGCGGTGATAAGCACGCTTATTATCAGATTTCAATGTGTATTTCTTCATCATAGCATCAAAAAACTTGCAGAAATCGTCTGCCATACAAAATAATTCTGTAACTTTGTCCTCGGTGATCATAGCGATTATTGTTTGTAAGTCTTTGTATTTTAGCACTATAAAGTTACAGCAATTTTCGCTAATCATCAAATCTTCAAACACTTATATTTCATCGAACTCACGTTAATCTTACTTTCTACGGCCATGAGCTGGAAAAAGCCTATCCAACCAGGAACATAAAAAGAGTGATGGAATCCGACAACTGGTGTCTTTTGGGAAAGCTCGTTTATGGCAATGATAATGTCATTGAGCTTATCTTTCATTTCCCTCTCAGGGAACATGTCTAAGATGTTGTTGACGTTGTTCATATTTATAATAATTTGCTGTGGTTTCTTGGAAAGTGTGCAGCCTTGCGGACAAGGCCGCACACGACAAATAAACAATATTAATGGATGAAGTATAAGTTCAGGCCATCCTACTTATAACATATCTTGCAGGGTCGACGTCCCATTTCTTTCGCTTTCGATAGTGTGACAGTTATTACATGTCCTTCCTCAACACATCTTTTAAGTGCCCTGCAAGATTTCTTCATGTGATACGCATAGGCACTATTGCCTTTGCTGATATACACGTTCTCACTGTTGCTACTCGAAACATGAGGTGTCAAGTATAGCAATGCTGCGAGCAAAATGGTTTTCATACGACACGGGCTTTTTGCAATGTCACTCTGTTAAACGCATTGGCGAACTGTACGATTCTTACTTTCTGAGCACCTTTTATAGCAGCCTCATAGTCACATTCACTGTCAACCATCTTGCTTACCACGACGAATAGTTCAAGGCTCATAAGGAGAACGAAGAATACTACGTAAAACGCACCGGCCAGCTTTCTTGTCGTGATGATTTCCCACATTGCCTCCAATTCTTCCAGGAAACCAACGCTTTCCTTACATTCACGTCTAACGTCCTCTTCTACGTTCTGCTTCTTCTCCGTCCACTTTTGCTCTTGTTCACGCAACTTGTCAACTGTTTTGCTGTTGGACTCCAGAAGTGCCTGTTTGGGGTTCGCTACCTGATTGGTCGTTACTGAAGGATTGTTTACGGTCTTTATTTGTCCGTCAGGCATTACCAGCTTAGATGTACTGTTTGTGACTGATTTCTGGATTACGAATGGATTGGCATTGATGTCCGCTTGTAAGGCGGCGTTTATGCGATCTATTGAATCTATTTCAAGGTGCAAGGCAGCCAGCTTTTCATCAATGATGCGTACTCTTTGATTGGTCAGGTCAGCTACTTGTACTTCGATGGTATTTGCCATCTGCTTGTCGATGTCCTTGCCAAACATCGTCTGGTCGAATATGGTCGATCCGACGATGGCCATGATGAAAGCAATGACTGCTCTGAAAGCCAGCATTGAAAATGTCTTTTCGCTTGTTAATATGATTTGACGCTCAATCATGATGACTATCGTGATGAAGAACAGTGACACAAATCCACAGGCCCAAGTGGGTAGCCCGATGTACCTTTGGGCAAAACAGAATCCTGTAACTCCCCAGATGAGGATGAGAATCAGCAATGCAGAAGTGTATTTGCTTAACTTGCATTTGCTGGCTTCTGAACATTGTGACAGTACGCTTGAACTCCATCCTGTCAACTTGCAACCGAATTTAATCCACCAGTTCATAATATCATATTTTATTGGTTTGACTTTATTGATTCCTCACACTGTTATGCCGTTGCTCTTTGCTGTGAAAGAGGCTGAGCGATATTTGTTTGCGGCATTGCTTTTCTTTGAGGCGATGTCATGGCGATGGTAGCGACACCTCTAAGGAAGCCACAGTTGTATGACTGAAGAGGTACTGAAGCCTGGTCATCAGCCTTGAACTCTCTTTCAAGCTGTTCCAATTCCTGCTTGTGGGTGGTAATGATAGCCATTTGATTCTCCAGTTCTGTAACAGTTGAGATCAAGCCGGCAGCATTGCAGGTGTCCATACGTGTTTCAATGTCCCTCTTCATCACATCGTAATTCAGATTGATTTCGCGGAATACCATCAGGATCTTGTTCTTGATGATGTTCATGTTCATGTCTCTGAAGGCTAAGTCGCTCTTGACCATGGAATCATTGAATCCTTTCTCTTCATAGTTCTTGTGGAGATATCCATAAATGATATCAATTGGCCAACCTGTAGCATAGGAAACAGTCAGCGGCTTGTTTTCAGGTGATTCAGGCTCAGGAGTCGTCATCACACTGTTGACCTCTTCTTCCGATTGGTCAGCTGGGTTCAAAACTGGCAGCATCGAGATGGCTGCGTTTTCACTCTCATTCTTTCTGTTCAAAAAACTAAAAAGTCTCATAATTGAATATTGTTTATTTGTTAATACTTTCATCACACTCAATGCGTAATTCTGACGCAAATATAGGGCTTTATTTTTAACCGCCAAAATTATTTGCGTAAAAAATACACAATGAATAAAAGATTTAACGTCTCTTAATAAAAAAGGTGCCAAAAATGCCTTATTTGGAATGAAATAGGAGGGTGGAAGATTTGAAAGTGGAGGTTCTATTTTATAGGAATAAAATAGTGCCCACAACGGATGTAAAAAGGGATATTAATAAAGTACGTGCATGTGCGCGAAAAAAAATAAAAAGGTGCTTATCGTAAGCACCTTTTTGTAGGTAGGGAAGTAATCCGAAAGCTTTATATACGCATTATTTCAATCTTTTGTTGCTGCAAAAGCCGAGGTAAAATTCGGGTCAGTAGATTTTTAGTGGGGATAGGCAAATAGGTTAGCAATACGGAATAAGAAAAACTTCTTGTCAACAACTCCCCTGAGATTCGCTCTGAAGAGTTTGA
>OGXH01000576.1_pt1 | contig 26258 bp, 27 predicted proteins | sample 1576241 | NCBI WGS metagenome assembly OGXH01 (sample SAMEA3541529, study PRJEB24748) | human gut metagenome | biome: human gut; feature: human-associated habitat; material: faeces | place: China | collected 2012
TCTTGAGTAAGTTCGGTCCACCCAAGGTTGGCAAAAAAGTTTACTCCAAAACCTTCAAGCTTTTTGCCGATTTTGGCTGCTTGCTCTCCCATTATAATTCGCCTCCCACAATAGCATTAATGCTCTCTAAAGCTTCGTCGTCAATATCATCCCGATCTTTCGAAATTACTAATGATCCGCTTGAATACAAGGTAACCGATATAGGACTTACGCCTTTTTCAATCAGTATTGTCAATTGGGATATACAGTTTTTATATTTTTGAACCATATGTCGAGGGTCATCCAACGACGATAGACAAACGCTACAATTTGCCACAATTCCCTCGTCTATCAAAACGTCAGTGATTCGCATCCTAGAAAACCTAATATCTTTCATTGTGAGCAGATTATTTAATATCTGAATATACTCGATTTTACTGCTATCAACCACAAGCTGATTATTAGCCGCTTGTAAGAAAGCAGTAATAAGTATGTCTGCGCTCCTTTTACTCCCCCAAAGAAGCATTTTCCCTAAGTGAATAAAAATATCAAATTTCACTACGTTCTGTTTCTTTACAGTGATTGTTTCAAATTTATCGGCTTTAAAATTGTATATTTTTTGATTTTGAGTTACGGAGATTAAATAATAGCCTCCAATATAATCTTTACTCTGCTCATTAACCACACAATGTAAATCCTCAGAATCCATCTGTAAAACGCTACCAATGATAGAATCCCAAGATGTGTCACATTGAAGTTTTACCTTGAAAATAGATAATTTGCTCGAAGCCATCACAAATTCCTCCTAAATTGAATTCAACTTTCCATCCATCATATATGCCGGTCAGAATGCTTAATCAGATTCAGTAATATCAGCACGCCTTAATGCAATTTGACCATATGAAATTTCTCTTCTTTGCCGCTAACAGTTGCTTTATTCTTCGTGCCTTGCCAGTTAGCAAAGGACCCCCTGTTGTAATTGACAGGGAGTCCTTGTTTTGTCCGCTATACCTGCCAAACACACAACAGCGCATCGACAGCGTTGTTAATAATTATAGCGTAATATTCCAGAAAAATCAAGAAATTTTCATTATTCGCCCTATTTTTTGCCTTTTACATCAATCTTGTTGCACCTACATAGCCGTCTGCTTCGCCGCAGGCGGCTAAATTTATGCAAAGGAGGAAAACCCATATGGCGAATTGCAAAGTGATTGCAGTAACGAACCAAAAGGGCGGCGTGGGCAAAACCACGACCACCGCCAACCTCGGCATCGGGCTTGCCCAGCAAAACAAGCGGGTGCTGCTCATTGATGCAGATGCGCAAGGCTCTTTGACCCTCTCCCTCGGCTACCCGAAACCAGATGAGCTGCCCGTCACACTGGCGGACATCATGCAGAATGTGATCGACGATACCCCTATCCCGGACGGCTGCGGTATTCTGCATCACAGCGAGGGCGTTGACCTGCTGCCAGCGAACATTGAACTGTCCGGCATGGAGATTCGGTTGATCAACGCCATGAGCCGGGAAAGCGTGCTGCGGACATATATCAATGCGGTCAAGCCCCATTACGACTATATCCTCATTGACTGTATGCCGTCGCTCGGTATGATGCCGATCAACTCACTGGCCGCAGCGGACAGCGTGATCATCCCGTCCCAACCGTCATTTCTCTCGGCCAAAGGTCTGGACCTGCTGATGCAGTCCATCGCAAAGGTCAAGCGGCAGATCAACCCGAAGCTGAAAATCGACGGCATCCTGTTCACGATGGTGGATAGCCGCACCAACGAAGCCAAGGAGATCATTGCATCTCTGCGCGCCCACTACGGCGAGAAAATCCGTGTGTTCGGGACGGAGATCCCCTTTTCCGTCCGAGCCGCAGAAACCAGCGGCCGAGGAAAGAGCATTTTTGCCCACGACAAGAACGGCAAGGTTGCCGCCGCCTATCACGCGCTGACAAAGGAGGCGTTGGAGATTGAGCGCAAAAACGAGAGATTTAGGAATGACGCCGTTAGATGATTTGTTTTCAACCGACGAAAGCCGCGCGGAAGCACAGCTTGAAAAGGTTGTCACGCTGAACCCTGCCGAAATCTCCGACTTTCCGAACCACCCGTTCAAGGTCAAGCAGGATGAAGCTATGGCCGAAATGGTGGAGAGCGTGCGGAAATACGGCGTTTTAGTTCCGGCTCTTGTCCGACCGAAAGAGGACGGCGGCTATGAAATGGTGGCAGGCCACAGGCGAAAGTTTGCGGCTGCTCTGGCTGAACTGACGGAAATTCCCTGTATCGTCCGTAATCTCACCGACGATGAAGCGACCATTATCATGGTAGACAGTAACCTGCAAAGGGAAACGATTTTACCGTCCGAAAAGGCATTTGCCTACAAGATGAAGCTGGAAGCCATGAAGCGGCAAGCAGGCAGGCCGAGCAAGGAAAATTCTGTCCCAGTGGGACAGAATTTCGAGGGTAAGACTTCAAGGGAGCTTTTGGCGGATAAATCGCCGGATAGCAATACTCAAATTCAGCGGTATATCCGTCTGACCGAGCTGATCCCGCCGGTGCTTGACATGGTGGACAGCGGCAAGATCGCTTTCCGTCCCGCCGTGGAGCTTTCCTACCTCTCCAAAGAACAGCAGCAGAGCCTATACGACACGATGGAATGCGAGGACTGCACGCCGTCGCTGGCGCAGGCCATCAAAATGAAAGAGTTCAGCCGGGACGGGAAGCTGACCGTGGAAATCATCCTCTCCATTATGCAGGAGGAAAAACCGAACCAGCGAGAGCAGTTCAAAATGCCGAAAGAGCGTATCAGCAAGTATTTTGCTCCGGGGACGCCCGCACAGAAAATTGAAGATACCATCATCAAGGCATTGGAATTGTACCGCAGGCGGGAGCGCCAGCGGGATATGGAACGATAGCCACTACCAAGGGGCAGCCATACCCATTTTCAATGTGTGTACGGCTGTGTCGGCGTGTTCCCCCTCTCCACACCTCACCCCCTCGAAACTACCTGTACTTCCCGAAAAAAAGATATTAGAGCGGCGGCAGCTTTGCAGTTTTCTGCAGCGATCCGTACAATGAAAGAGTAAAGGAGGTTTGCGCATATGAAACACGCAAGGATCATCGTCGTTTTAGTGCTGCTGGCACTTTCTTTTTCGGGCTGTGCAAATGCAGATTATTTCGATGGGACGCCATCTTCGGAGGAAACGGCAATGACCGAGCCTGTGCTAAGCACTGCGCCGCAGGAGCGCACAACCGTTTCTGTTTCGGAAAGTACAGAGATTCCCGCAGAGAGTACGGAACCGACCGAAATCGTGGAAGCAAAATCGGAGGTTTCAATACCTGCCAAAGAGGAAACGCCGCCGACCGTCAACATTCCCACGGAAACTACCCCGCCGAAAGCATCCGAACCCGAACCACCGGAAGAACCTACGGAAACACAGCCGCAGGAGCCTAAACCGCCCGACGAAGAAGAACCCACAGAACCGGCATTTGACATTCAGACTTGGATCGACTATGCCAAAGCCTATGCCGAAAGCGTGGGACTGCGGCTGGAAAGTTCGGCGGTGGATTGCTGGGATAATCCTATTGATGCCGCCGCAGACCGCATCTATCTGGAACGGGATATTTGTTCCCGCCTGAACCGCTATGCGGCAGACGAAACCATTACGGATGTCTGGGTGTGGTACAAAGCGGTCGGAGCAAACAGTTACCTGATCTATATCGGGTACGCATAATTTCACACACTGAATGGAGCATCGCAGAAATGCGGTGCTTTTTTCATGTCAACAAGGAGGTAAACAAATGAAAGCATTCTATCGAAGGAGCATTTCGGGGTTGTTAGCCCTGCTGATCTGCTCCACTACTATTTGGAGCAGCGGCGTAACCGCCTTTGCAGCATCGTCCTCCTGGGAAACCGCTAAGTCCTACTCTGTGGCATTTCCCAGAGATGGAGATGCCAATTTGGACACCAGCGGCACATGGGGGCACGACGAACTCCACTATATGAACGGCTGGACATCCGGTGAAAAGACTTGGATGACGACGCTGCACACCATCGGGGACTTTAACGGCCCGGCCTGTTACTGCATCGAACCGGGGGTACCCCGTCTGCTGGAAAGAACCTACGCTCGCTACGGCGAAGATTACTGGAAGGACTATCCCTCCGAGTGCAACAGCACCATCGACGCTGACACCATCAAGACTCTGCTTGGGCGGATCATGCAGTACGGCTATCAGGGGAATCTATCCCTTGGCTGGCGTTCTCAGAATGATGCGGATGCCGACAAGCTGGCCCACATGATGGCAACGCAGGTGCTGGTATGGGAAACGGTCGTCGGGGAACGGGACGCCAATTTTAATCATATTGACCCCGGCAGTGCTGATGCCGTGAAATCCGTCTATCGGACAAGCCACCCGCTGTACAGCCGCTTCTCTGCTTATTATGACAGCATGGAAGCCAGCGTGAAGAAGCACACCATCGTCCCCAGCTTCATGGCCCGAAGCACCGGCAAGGCACAAACGGTCGAACTGAACTGGGATGGAAGCCGTTATGCGGCTACGCTGACCGATACCAACGGTGTGCTGAGTGATTACACCTTTTCCTCCGAGCAGGCAGGGATCACCTTTGCAACCAGCGGCAATACGCTGACCATCACTGCCGAAGCAGCCCCGGCGGAAACGGTGACGATCTCCGCCACCAAAAACAATACCCGTAAGGGTGTCGTGGTATGGAGCGATGGGCATTACGGCCCTGACGGCACAATGCAGGATGTGGTCACTTACAGTGCCACGATCAGCGATCCCGTCAAAGCCTATCTTAACCTGAAAGTGTCCTACGGCAGCACCAAGATCGTCAAGACCAGCGAGGACGGCAAGGTCGAGGGTATTTCCTTTACGATCACCGGCAACAGCGTGAACAAGACCGTTACGACGGGTGCAGGCGGTGTCATTCAGATCAACAACCTCGCGCCCGGCGTTTACACCGTCACCGAGCAGAGCTACGACAAATACGAACCGCAGGAGGTGCGCCGTGTCACCGTCGTCAGCGGTCAGGTGACAACGGTCAATTTCAATAATACCTTGAAGCGCGGCACGCTCATCGTGACCAAGACCTCCGAGGACGGCTTGAACGAGGGCGTGAAATTCCACCTCTACGGCACTTCGCTTTCAGGGCTTGCGGTGGATGAATACGCCGTGACCGACAGCGCAGGCAAAGCCGTATTTTCTGATGTGCTGATCGGCACAGGCTACACGCTGGAGGAAGTTGATACGGCGATCCGCTATGTCGTCCCCGAACAGCAGACGGCGGCGGTGGAATGGAACGCCGTCACGAACAAGAGCTTTACGAACATCCTGAAAAAGTGGAATGTCATCGTCACCAAGAGCGACGCCGAAACGGGTATGCCGCAGGGCGACGCCACCCTTGCCGGTGCCGTTTACGGTATTTACAAGGGCGACCAGCTTGTGGACACCTACACCACAGACGCAAACGGGCAGTTCACCACGAAATACTATGTCTGCGGCGCCGACTGGACCATCCGTGAGATCACGCCCTCCGAGGGCTATCTGCTGGACAGCACCGTTTATCCCATCGGCGCAGAGGCAAAAAACTACACCGTGGAATACAACACCACGGCAAACGATGTGACCGAGCAGATCATCAAGGGCAGAATCGCCATCATCAAGCACACCGATGACGGCGAAACCCAGCTCGAAACGCCGGAGGCCGGAGCGGAGTTTGCGGTTTTCCTGAAAGCCGCAGGCTCCTATGAAAGCGCCAAGGCATCCGAGCGTGACTATCTGATCTGCGACGAAAACGGCTATGCGGTCACAAAAGACCTGCCCTACGGCATCTACACGGTGCATCAGACCAAGAGCTGGGACGGCCGTGAGCTGCTTGCCGATTTCGATGTGTATATCGCCAAGGACGGGCAGACCTATCGCTACCTTGCAAACAACCGCAATTTTGAAAGCTATATCAAGATCGTCAAGGTGGACGCTGAAACAAGCAAGGTTATTCCGCTGGCAGGCGCAGGCTTCCGGCTTTACCGCCCGGACGGGTCGCTCATTACGCAGACCTTCACCTATCCCGAAGTCACCGCCACCGACACCTTTTATACCAACGGCGACGGCTATCTTATTACGCCCGAAAAGCTGGAATACGGCACGGGCTATTCGCTGGTCGAGGTTTCCGCTCCCTACGGCTATACGCTGAACAGCGAGCCGGTCTATTTTGATGTGACCGCCGACAATGCCACGGAGGAAAACGCCGTTACGGTGGTCGAGGTCACGAAGCCGAACATGGCGCAGAAAGGCGTTATCAAGATTAGCAAATCCGGCGAAGTCTTTTCTTCCGTGACCGAAGCGGACGGACTGTATCAGCCTGTTTTCTCCGTTCGGGGTTTGCCGGGTGCGGTCTATGAGATCACCGCAGCCGAGGATATTATCACGCCGGACGGCACACGGCGCGCTTCTGCCGGTGAAGTGGTCGATACCGTAACGACCGATGAAACGGGACTTGCCGAAAGCAAGCCACTGTATCTCGGAAAATATGAGATCCGAGAGATCACAGCCCCCGGCGGCTATGTGCTGAATACAGAAATTCACACCGCCGAGCTTGTCTATGCCGGGCAGGAGATCGAGATCACCGAAACCGCTGCCGACTTCTGCAATGAGCGGCAGAAAGCCGCCGTTTCTTTGGATAAGGTCTTGGAGCAGGACGAGCGTTTCGGCATTGGCAAGAACGGTGAGCTTTCCGCCGTGACCTTTGGACTGTTCGCCGCCGAGGAGCTGACCGCCGCTGACGGCAGCATCATTCCCGCCGACGGCCTGCTGGAGATCGTGTCGGTGGACGAAAACGGTCATGCCGTCTGCAAGACCGATCTGCCGTTTGGCAGCTACTATCTCAAAGAACTTTCCACGGACGGACACTATATCCTCTCCGACGAAGAGTACCCCATCGTATTTGAATACGCCGGGCAGAACACGGCGCTGGTGGAAATCAAGGCAAACGGCGGCGCACCCATCGAAAACAAGCTGCTCTACGGTGAGATCCACGGACTGAAAAAGGACGAGGACGGCAGCGGCCTTGCCGGTGCGCTGATCGGACTGTTTCGTGCGGACTGCACCGAGTTTACAAGAGAAAATGCCATTTTGACTGCCGTATCGAAAGAGGACGGCGGTTTTTCTTTTGCCGATGTGCCTTACGGCAACTGGCTCGTGCGTGAGATCGAAGCCCCGACCGGCTTTGTACTGTCCGATGAAACCTTTGCCGTAACGGTGGATAAGGACGGCGCAGTCATTGAGGTTGAGATCGAAAACACCCGCATCCGTGGCACGGTGCAGCTTACCAAGACCGACCGGGACTATCCCGACAACAAGCTGACGGGTGCGGAGTTCACTGTTTACCGTGACAGAAACGGCAATAAGGAACTGGATGCGGACGATGAACTGCTCGGCACGCTCACCGAAACCGGCATCGGCGTTTACGAAATGCCCGATCTGTGCTACGGCGGCTATTTTGTGAAAGAAGCCAAAGCGCCGGAGGGCTTTTACCTCGACGAAAACGTCTATTATTTTGAAATTACCGAACACGGCAAAACCGTCACCGTGGAAAACGAGGCGGGCAAGGGCTTTGTCAATGCGGCGCAGGTCGGCTCTTTGAAGATCATCAAGACTTCTTCGGACGGCAAGGTCGAGGGCTTCTCGTTCCGCGTCACCGGACCGAACGGATATGTCGGCGTATTTACCACGGACAAAAACGGCGAAATTCTCATCGAAAATCTTCGCATCGGTGAATATGTGGTGTCCGAGGTGTCGGACGGCGCATCCTCCGCCTATATTCTCCCCGCTGATAAGACGGCAAGCGTATTTGAGGGTGCTGTCACCAAGGTGGAGATGCACAACGAGCTTCGTGATACGCCAAAGACCGGCGACGACAGTAACCCCGCCCTTTGGTTCTCTCTGCTGGGCATTTCCGCAGTGGGTACTGCTGTGCTGGGCGTGATCGGCCTGAAGAAAAAGAAAACGGAGAAGGAGGGTTAAGCATGGAACTGAAAACCGTCGTTGCGATCGGACTGGTCGTATTTATCGTCGGCGCTTTGATCTTCCTGAAGATCAGAGCCAAGAAGAAGTAAGCCTTGGAGCAGCGAAAACCGCTGCCCCTTTTACATATCCCGAAAACAGAAAAGGAGGCAAAAATTATGGTTCATTTCTTTGATGCGGACATAGCGAAAAAATACGGAGTCAATGCGGCGGTGCTGGCCTGCTTCCTTTGGGATTGTATTGAGCAGAAAAGCACCGAATCGCCGCAGCTCCATGAGGGCAAGGTTTGGGTACGCTGTTCGGTGCAGATGATGACCGGCTTTTTCCTGTTTCTGTCCTACGATGAGATCCGCTATGCCCTGAAACGGCTGGTCAAGGGGCGGGTGCTCACAAAAGGGCAGTTCAACGAGAGCCGCTTTGACCGCACAAACTGGTACGCCTTTACCGAGTTCGGACAATTTCTGATGATGGAAAGCGAGGGACGGACGCAATGAAGGACGGCAGACACATCATTTGGAGCAATGACATCGACTACGACGACTGGCGGGAGCACTTGGAGGAACAATACCCCGACCTCACCGAAGCCGAGCGCATGGAGCTGATGTATGAGCTGAACGGCGACTATCTGGACGACGAGCGCTCCAATCTGGACATTCAGCTCTCCCGTCCCATTCTCGTTGTCGGTGATCTGGGACTTTGGCACGGCCGCCGCATGGGATATAAGGAAATTCCGAGCGGCAACATCCGGGACTGCCTTTACAGCGAACGGGACATTGATTACAGCACATGGTATGTGGATAAAAACGGTGACTTCCGCTGCGATGCCATCCATCACGATGGCACGAACCATTATCTCTACCGTGCCTATAAGGACGGCGTGAGCGACACACAGATCGAGAACCTGAAAGAAAAACTCTACCGCGGCACCGCCACCCGTGCGGATATTACAAGGATCACCCGCAGACTCGGCGACGAGATCGCCCGTGTTTACGGCTTTCTCATCCCCCGCAGACAGGCACCGGTGCAGGAGAGATAACGGAGGCAACTATGATGAATATATCTGATACAAGGGACTGCGCCTTTGAAGCCTTTATTACCAACCTTGGCAAATACAACGAGGGCTTTTTGGTAGGCGAATGGGTGAAGTTTCCCGTGACCAATGAAGAAATGCAGGCGGTTTTCCGGCGCATCGGCATTGGGCGGCGCTATGAGGAATGGTTCATTACCGACTATGACTGCCCGGATGCCGCCATCGGCAAGGTGCTCGGAGAATACGAAAGCCTGAGCGAGCTGAACTATCTTGCCGGGCAGATCATGGAGCTGCGGGAGAGCGACGATTTCTGGCAGGCGGTTTTGGACTTGGGCGAGAACACCGGCAGTGTGCAGGAGCTGATCAACCTGACCGAGAATTTGGACTGCTTTGATTACCTGTCCGGCGTGCGGAACGACTACGACCTCGGCTATTACTGGATCGAGGAAAGCGGCTGCTATGACACAAGCAACCTCGGCGCACTGGCAAACTATATCGACTATGAGGGTTTCGGACGGGACATTCGGTATGAAGAAGGCGGCGTGTTCGGAGATAACGGCTATGTGCGGTCAAACGGTAGTCGATTTGTGGACATTTACGACGGCGACATCGAGAACATCCCCGAAGAATACCGGATCAGTTCACCCGCCGTTCCCGCCCGCTCCGCAGTCCCACGGCAAGCAGAACAGCCCGAACGATAAAATTTGCACCTTTGATATTGCCTTGCAGTTTGGGTATAGTATAATAAAAACGATAAGGAAGTGAGCACCATGAGAGACAGCTATTTTGATCTGCCATCCCGCATTGAGGACGCCTTTGCGGAGATCGACAGTGATATTGTGATGGATCTGCTGAATACCGACGAGGACTACGCCGCGCTTTCCGACCGTATGGACAAGCTGAAAACGCAGTACCCCGTCATTGACAAAATGAACGAGGACAGCGGCGAGATTCGCATGACCGCAGAGGAGCATCGAGCGTATGTGGACTATATGAACCTTGCCCGCCAAATGGAGGATATGGAGCGGCAGCACATTTACTTCCGCGGACATACCGATGCCGTGGCCTACCTCAAAAAAATCAAAGCGATCTGACGCAGACGGCACGGAACCCCCGTGCCGTTTTCTCATATTACTGCCTATTCAGGCGCTCTATCTGCATATATTTCAAAAAAGTATATGCAGATAATTCGGATAGCGGCTTGTTTTTCTGCACATAATATGCTATAATTATGTGCAGAAAGGCTGGTGCTGTATGAGAAAATTCGATTACTCCTTTTTGAATAACGGTTTGCTGCCTGCAAACCTTGTGAATCTCACTTCCAATATTGCGGCGCTCAAAACCATGGCAGGCGTGCGCAAGGACGAATACACGCAGATTTTTACGGAGCTGGAAGCCGTTGCAAAGGTGCAGTCCATTAAAAGCTCCAACGCCATCGAGGGTATTGTGACCAGCGATGAGCGTATTGCCGCCATTGTCAATCAGAACAGCGCCCCGCTGAACCACAACGAGGCGGAGATCGCCGGATACCGTGATGCGTTGAATGAGATCCACTTGGGCTATGAGCATATTGACTTCCGGCAGAGCGATATTCTGCGGCTGCACGAAATGATGATGAGCTTTGCGGGCTATGAGTACGGCGGGCAGTACAAGACGGACGACAATGTGATTCTGGAAATCGACGCTGATGGAAACCGCCGTGTCCGTTTCCGTCCAACACCTGCAAGCGAAACGCCGAAAGCAATGGAGCAGTTGGAGCTTGCCTATCTGGATGCCCGAAGCGATGCGAATATCAACCAGCTTCTTTTGATCCCCTGTGTCATTCTGGACTTCCTCTGCATCCACCCGTTCCGGGATGGCAACGGCAGAATGTCCCGCCTGCTCTCGCTTCTGTTGTTATACAAAAACGGCTTTGACGCAGGAAAATATGTGTCCTTTGAGGAGCAGATCAACAACTACAAGGCATATTATTACGAGGCCCTGCGGCAGTCCTCGGTCGGGTGGGAAACGAACGAAAACTCCTATTTCCCATTTATCGAGAATTTCCTCTCCACCCTCTATATGTGCTATAAGGAACTGGACAAGCGGTTTGCGGTGGTACACGGCAAGAAGATCACGAAGAAAGCCCGTGTGGAGGCAACCGTCCTAAACAGCCTGACACCGCTCTCCAAAGCAGAGATCTGCAAAATTCTCCCTGATGTCAGCCCCACAACCGTCGAGGCCGTCCTCGGCGCAATGGTCAAGACCGGCTCCATAAAGCGGATCGGTGCAGGACGGACGACGAGATATATCAAATGTTGAGGTGAATCAAATGGAATGGGTACAAGTTGTTATTGGTATTCTTGAAATCGTTGCAATTATTATCCTTGGATTGTTTCTAAAAAATTATTTCCCCTCTTACATGGATGAAAAGGGAAAGAACCTTGCGACAAAAGAAGATATAGCAGAGATTACGAGAAAAACCGAAGTTGTCCAACAAGAGTTCCGAGAAAACTTTGAACGATTTTCTTCTGACATCCGGTTTAAGTACGACTTTTATTATAGACAGTACACGGAATTATATTGTAAATTATATGCGATTGTTATTCAGTCAGAGTATGTGCGGCGATTTATGAAACTTCAAACTGGCAAGGAAACTTCGTTCGATGAAGCACCGTTCTTAGAGATTTCACCAACACGCAGAATAACTAATACATTGAAATTTGAAAATGGGGCAGCATCTAAGGTGTCCACAGAAACAGAAGAAATTATTACCCCGATTTCACAGTTCAACAAAAAACAGCTTTGCGATTATATTATTGAAAATGGCGCTTATTCTTCACAGAAACTCTTGAAAATTGCCATGTCATATCGTTTTGCATATAATTACTATTCAGGCAATCCCGAAACAAAGAACAGCGAGTGCCAAAAAATAGCGGATGATGAAGAGTTTAGACTTATACGAGAGATGATCTGCTGCATCGTTTCAGAATATAATTACTATCGTAAAGCATTAAATATGAACTACGACGAGAACGAATTAAACACAGGCATCCCACAATTATAAAAAGTATGAGTAACTGCATAGCCGAGAGGTTTTCATTTTGAAAGCCCCTCGGCTATTTTTATGTCAGAACGGAGGTGAAACATATGCCATATATCCCGCCGGAGGTGGTGGCGCGGGCGCGCGAGGTGGACTTGCTGACCTATCTGCGGACTTATGAGCCGCAGGAGTTGGTGCATTTCGGGGGCGGCACCTACTGCACCCGTGAGCACGACAGTCTGAAGATCTCCAACGGCAAATGGTGCTGGTTTTCCCGTGGGATCGGCGGCTATTCTGCGCTGGACTATCTCATTAAGGTCAAAGAGATGCCCTTTACGAAGGCGGTCGAAACCATCATGGGAAATCTTGCGGCGGCACCGCCTACCTTTGCCCCGTCTCCGAAAGCGTCGAAAGAAAAGGTACTGCTTTTGCCGCGGGCCAACCGCTGTGCCACCCACGCCGTCGAATACCTTCACCGCAGAGGGATCGATTATGAATTGATCAACTTCTGCATCCAAACCGACCGCCTTTACGAGAGCTATCCCTATCACAATGCGGTGTTTGTGGGCATGGACGCAGACGGAAAGCCCCGCTATGCCAACCAGCGAGGGATCGGCTCGGACTTCATCGGGGATGCCGACGGCAGCGACAAGCACTATTCCTTTGGGATTCCTGCATCGACCGCAAGTGATACGCTCCACCTGTTTGAATCAGCGGTGGATCTGCTGTCCTACGGGACGCTGCAAAAGCTGGACGGAAAGGACTGGCGCAGCGAAAACCTGCTCTCCCTCGCCGGGGTCTACAAGCCACAGGCAAAAATCGAGGAAAGCAGCCTGCCCGCTGCGCTGGTGCGGTATCTTTCCGAGCATCCCCATATCCGCCGTGTAGTGCTGCGGCTCGACAACGACACCACGGGACGGATCGCCGCAGAAACTATCAAGACCCTGCTGCCGGGAAAGTATGCGGTCACGGTGGACATCCAGCCGCCACCGCAAGGCAAGGACTACAACGACTGCCTTTGTATGCGGCTGGGTTTGCCCATCACCAAGCGCGGAGAAAGGAGCAAAGAACGGTGAGCGACTTGATAAGTCCGGGACGACGCATCCGGAACTTTCGTATGCTGCGGGGCATGACGCAAAAGGCGCTGGGCATCGCCGCAGGCTTTCCGCCCGAAACCGCTGACATCCGCATCGCACAGTATGAGTCCGGCGCACGAACACCGAAACACGCTCTGCTCTGTATGCTGGCGGAGGCGTTGGGCGTTTCGCCCTCGGCGCTGGATGTCCCTCGCATCAAAAGCCATGAGGTGCTGAACCAACTGCTGCTTGCGCTGGAGGATGAATACGGGCTGACGGTCACGATTACGGAAAACAACGAAAGGAGCATTTGCAATGGAAAATGAAAAGAAAATCAAAGTAGTTCTGCTGGAGCCGGGCAAGCTCGCCCGTGCGACCGAGATTGACGCATCCCTTGCCGGAATGCAGAAAACGGTGGGCGGTCTGATCGAGCCGTTTTATCCCTTTGAGGAACAGGTCTGCATTGTCTGCAATGAGGAAAGCAAGATCAACGGAATGCGCCCGAACCGCAGCGTGAAGAATGACGACGGCGTGATGGTGGATTTCATCTTCGGCCCCGCTTTCATCTGCGACTGCCGGGGTGAAAATCTGGACAGTCTTTCCGATGAGCAGATCGACCGCTACGGCAAGATGTTCCGCTATCCCGAACACCTTGCGAGGGTAAACGACACACTGCTTGGCATCCCGTACCGCCCGCAACCGGAACGGGAGCGGTGATATTATTTCGGTCGGTGGCAAAATGTTCGGCCTATGGGACGAACGCTATGCACTGTACCAGCAAGCATCGCCGTTGTGATACCACAACGGCACTTGTCAGGGGTAGCCCCTGAAACCCTTTCGTCCCCATCTGACTGGCGGACGATATTTTTATACCCGAAAGGAGGTCACAGCCGGTGAACGAACCCATGACCTTTTTGGACTTTTTCAGCGGTGTCGGCGGTTTCCGCAAGGGCTTTGAGCTTTGCGGCATGATCTGCAAAGGTCACTGCGAGATCGACAAATTCGCAGACCGCAGCTACCGTGCGATCCACGATGTAAAGGAGGATGAATGGTATGGCGAGGACATCACAAAAACCAAGCCCGCCGACCTGCCGAGAGTCAACCTCTGGGCAGGCGGATTCCCGTGTCAGGACATTTCTGTATCTGGCCGACAACGAGGGCTTGCAGGCAAACGAAGCTCTCTCTTTTTTGAAATCGTTAGACTCCTCAAAGGCACGCCTGCCGATGATCGACCCGAATGGCTTGTCCTTGAAAATGTTAAAAATCTGCTCTCCGTTAATCGAGGATGGGACTTTGCGACCGTTCTCCATTCGTTGGCCGAAATCGGCTATCATATCGAATACGGACTGCTTAATTCACGCTTCCACGGCGTTCCGCAAAACCGGGAACGCATCTACCTTGTCGCTTATCGACATTTTAGAGCCGAGGGTGGACGAAAAGTATTTCCTGTCACCGCAGGCGACGGCAAGACTCTTATACAGCTGATCGGCGGTACGCAGGGCAAGCGCGTTTACGACCCCGCAGGTATAAGCTGTACGCTGATGAGCGAGGGCGGCGGCTTTGCCGGACGCACGGGGATGTATTTCATCGACCTGTGCAAAGGCGAACCGAGGCTGACCGAGCACGCCCGCTGTATCAAAGCAAGATATGACAGCGGCATTACCAACCACAGCGGTGACAAAAGCGGCGTGCTCTGTATGGGCGCAGATTGTCCCGACCGTACCGAGGAAACGGCGCTGATTCAGCTAAAACGGGGCGAGGCGAAAATTTGGGAACAGGATTACACCAAATGCCTGATTGCAGGCTACAACAAAATCGGGGTAAGCAACCGGGGCGAAAGCTCCGGCGTTTTTTATGGCTGCCGCGCCGTACTGACCCCCGACCGTGAAAACAAGAGGCAGAACGGACGCCGTTTCAAAGAGTGCGGCGAACCCGCTTTTTGTCTGAACACGCAGGACAAACACGGCGTTTATCTCTGCGCCTGCGATTCCTGCGAACACGCATTGCCTGTCAAACAGGCGGCTGACTTTAATAAAGACAAATCCGAAAACAAATCGGAAATTCCGCTTGGATGCGGACGAATCCGCAAGCTGACGCCCCGTGAGTGCTGGAGGCTGCAAGGCTTTTCCGATGAAATGTTTGATAAAGCGGCCGCCGTCAATTCCGACGCCCAGCTTTACAAGCAGGCCGGAAACGGCGTGACGATTCCCGTTGTGTATGCGGTCGGCAAGCGTATTGTTGAAATTCAAAACGAACTCAATTCGGAGGTGAAAATATGAGAAAACGCAATGTTCACATTCAATTCTGTCTCGACAAAAAGGAAGCCGAGGCGTTTCAAAAGAAAGTGAAGCGCAGCGGTCTTTCCCGTGAGGCGTATTTGCGGCACTTGGTAAATGGGCTTGAACCGCAGGACGCCCCGCCGCCCGACTACTACGCCATGATGAGGGAGCTTCACGGGATCGGCAACAATCTCAATCAGATTGCCGTCAAAGCGCACACCCTGAATGTTCTCGATGTGCAAAGATACGACGAGGCCTGCCGCAAGATTGATACTGCTGTCAAGAAAATCACCGAGGCGGTTATCCTGCCGCGCCCGATGAAATAACGGTATGGCGACAACTTCAATCTGGCGTGTGAAAGGCTGGCTCGGCAAGGTGGTCGTCTATGTGGAGAACCCCGATAAAACAACGAACCCGAAATTTTACACGGACGAGGATATGACCGAACAGGACGGGCAGGAGCTTTCCGATGTCATCCGCTATGCGGTCAATTCCCGAAAAACGCAGAAAGCGGATAACGAGGACTGCGCCGTGGTTCACCGTTTTGTGTCGGGTATCAACTGCTCCCCCTCGACCGCCCGTGATGAAATGCTTGCCGTGAAAAAACGGTTCGGCAAAGAAAACGGGACGGTTGCCTACCACGGGTATCAATCCTTTGCTCCCGGCGAGGCTACCCCCGAAATGGCGCACGAAATCGGGATGAAGCTCGCCGCCCGTTTGTGGGGCGACCGTTATCAGGTGATTGTGGCGACCCACCTTGACAAAGAAAATCACCTGCATAATCATTTTGTGCTGAATACGGTGTCCTTTGTGGACGGAATCAAATACCACCGCACCAAAAAGGATTATCACGATATGCAGACTGTTTCCGATGAGCTTTGCCGTGAGTACCGTTTATCAGTGATTGAAAACCCACAGTACGGGAAAGCCAAGCAATACGGCGAATGGCGCGCCGAGCAGGAACAGCGCCCCACTTGGCGGGGACTAATACGCGCCGATATTGACGAAGCCATACGGCAGTCTATGACTGAACGGCAGTTTTTCGATAACCTGCGGAAGAAAGGTTATGAGGTCAAGATCGGCAAGGATATTTCTGTACGGCCGCCGGGCAAGGAACGCTTTGTAAGGCTGATACGGAATTTCGGTGAGGACTATTCCATTGAACAAATCCGCAGACGGATTCTGTCGCAGACACGAGCTGAAAAGAAACCGTCCGAACCGACCCGTCAAGTCATACGGATTCGCTTGTTCGGCGGCTTGAAAAAGACCCGCAAAATCACAGGGTTTCGGGCGCTGTATTTTCACTACTGCTACCTGCTGGGGATCTTCCCGAAAAACAAACCGAAACAAAATAGGCGGCGACTTCATTTTCTCTTGCGTGAGGATTTGCGAAAGCTGGACGACATCACCGCCGAAACAAGGCTGCTTGTGCGAAATCGTATTGATACCGCCGAACAGCTTTTTTCATACCGTGACGAGGCGCAAGACAAAATTGCCGCTCTGACCGCTGAGCGAAAACAGCTTTACAAATTGCAGCGGACGGCGGCAGTCAAAGCCGATCCCGAAAAGTCAGCGGAAATCAAAGACCGAATATCCGCATTGTCAAAAGAGCTTGCCACTCTGCGAAAGGAGGTGTCTTTATGTGACGATATAGCCGAACGCTCCGGCGTTATCAAAGAGAAAATCAAAGCCGTCCGAGAGGATGAGCATATCAAAGGAAAGGAGAAAACCGACCATGTACAATTCCGGTGACGCAGCGGAACAGATTGTAAGGATCAGTTTAGAGGGTACGGAAGTTGCCCTGAAGCTGACCGGCTCTGCGGCGAAAAATATCGCCGCTATGATTTATACTGTTCTGAAAAACAGGGACAAGAACAAGACCAAAGGCAGGCAGCGTTTGACCGCTATGCTCAAAAGCGGCAAGGAACTCAAAGTGTTCACCGTCAGCGAGGAACATTTGAAACAGTTTGCCGCCGAAGCCAAGCGGTACGGCGTTGTTTACTGCGCTCTGCGCGGGAAAGAAAAATCCGCCGACGGTATGGTAGACATTATGGTGCGTGCCGAGGATGCGTCCAAAATTAACCGCATCGTGGAGCGCTTCAAGCTGGCGACGGTCGATACCGTTTCCATCAAGCGGGACATCGAGCAGTCCAAGGCAGACAAAACCGCCCCGTCTGCGCCTGAGCAGGAGAAGCCCGACAAGGCGGCAGACGACCGCCTGCTGGATGACCTGTTGGGCGCACCCGTTCAAAAGGAGGAACACACATCCCCAAACCCTGCGGCGGCAAAGACGGAGAAATCCCGTCCGTCCGCGCCTACCTCCGAGAAGCAAAACAGAACCGCCGAGGGTACTGCTAAATCTCCCGAAGAACGCCCCTCTGTCCGTGAGGAACTGCGGGAAATCCGGGAGAGCAGGCAGAAAGAGGCGGCAGAACCGGGTATTTCCGAACCCACCCCGGCGAAAGAGCCGAAAAAGCAGCCGGCCACTACCCACAAGCAGCCCTCCCGAAAGAAACCGAAGAAAGCAAAGGAGCGATGACCGATGAGCAATTTTGACGATATTTTTGAACCCGCCCCGCAAGCCGAAGATTTTGACAAAGAGGCTTGGGCGGCAAAGAAAAAGGCAGAGCGTGACGAGAGGTATGCTACTGCCGACGCCACCGCCGAAGAAATCTGCACAGACGGCGGCAAGTTCCGTGACTATCTGGATGTGCAGGCAAAATTTCATCGCTACTCCGCTACTAACGCCCTTTTAATTCTGCATGACAACAAAAATGCCAGCAAACTTGGCGATAAGGATTTTTGGCGCGATCAGGGCGTGTATATCAAGCGGCAGGAGTTCGGCCGCCCCATCAAGATCGTCGAGTCCAACGGTGAGTACACCCGTGACGACGGCAGCATCGGTGTGTCCTACAACATCAAACGTGTCTATGACATCTCGCAGACTACCGCCCGAACGAGAGCACCGCAAGCGGTTTCCCATGACGCACGGGCGCTGCTGAACGCCTTGATTTACAAGCGCCCTGCGCCGGTGCAGTCCGTGGACGAGCTGCCGAACGGCATGGATGCCGTGTACGACCGTGAGCAGAACACCGTTTTTGTCCGACGTGGGCTTTCGGCAAACGACCTGTTCTGCGGTCTGTCCAAGGCGTTGGTGCAGGCGGAGCTTGCCCGGACCGGCGAGGAATACACCGAGGAAAATGCCGGGTTCAAGGCGCAGTGCGTTTCCTATATCCTCGGTAAAGAGTTCGGCGTAGATGTGACCGGCTATGCCTTTGAAGCGCCTGCCGACTTCCTGCGTACCGATGACCCGCAGACGATCCGTGCTGAGCTGACCGACATCCGGGACACTGCCTATGACATTTCCGCAAGAATGATGCGGTCGCTGGAACAAAGCAAAGCGCCCCGCCAGAGTGAACAGGAGCGATAATGATGGGAAAACAGGAAAAACGGGTATTGACCCTTGACCGTTACGAACACGGTGTTGTGGTCAATGCCCTCAATGAAATGCGGAACGATCTGCTGGAGGAAGAACGCCCCACCGATATTGTGGACGAGGTTCTTTTGAAGGTGATCGACGCTCCCGCAAAGAAGGTGCGGATTTTCGGGGGCCCCGAAAAGTCCGAGGACTTTTTGGGAGAGGAGGAGCAACGGAGCGTGCGAGCTTTTGCCCCGATGGGGCAAAACGAGCAGAGCGAAGTTTGCGACGACGAGATGAAGCGAGAGAATAACCCTCTTATCCTTTGCCTGTTCGGGATTCTCCCCGTGGTGTGGTTGGGGCTGCTGATCGCCCCGACCGCCCACGGCGGCCTGCCGGAGATCATTGCCCGGTTTCCTGCGGCAATGAACGACCCGTTTCATATCGAGCTTTGCGAGGACAGCGTAAAAACTGTCCTCGTTTTACTTTGTGTGTACGGTATGTCTGTCGGCGTATGCCTGTCCTCCCGCCGCAATTACCGCCGGGGTGAGGAACATGGTTCGGCCAAGTGGGGCTCGGCCCGAACCGTCAACCGAAAATACCGGGCAGCCGTGCCGGAGGCCAACAAGATCTTCACGCAGAATGTCCGTATGGGGCTGGACGGGCGAAAGCACCGCCGCAACCTCAATACGGTCGTGGTCGGCGGCAGCGGCGCAGGCAAAACGAGGTTTTACGCCAAACCGAATCTGTGTCAGGCAAACACGAGCTTTACCGTGCTGGATCCGAAGGGCGAGCTGCTGCGCAGTACGGGGCATCTGCTGCGGCAAAAGGGCTATGAGGTGCGGGTGCTGGATCTTCTGAATATGGAGAAAAGCCACTGCTACAACCCGTTTGTCTACCTGCGGGACGACAACGATGTGCAGCGGCTTGTGACCAATCTGTTCAAAAGCACCACGCCGAAAGGCAGTCAGTCCAATGATCCCTTTTGGGACACCGCCGCATCTATGCTCCTGCTGGCGCTGATCTTCTATCTGAAATACGAAGCGCCGCCCGACGAGCAAAACTTTCCGATGGTTATGGAAATGCTGCGTGCCGCTGATGTCAGGGAGGATATGGACGAATACACCTCGCCGCTGGACGAACTCTTTGAACGGCTCGAAATGCGCGACCCCGACCATATAGCGGTCAAGTATTACAAAGACTATCATTCCGGCTCGGCAAAGACTCTGAAAAGTATTCAAATCACGCTGGCGGCAAGGCTTGAAAAATTCAACCTGTCCTCTCTGGCGGCGTTGACTGCTACGGATGAGCTGAATCTGCCGTCCCTCGGAGAGAAGAAAGTGGCGCTCTTTGCCCTGATCCCCGACAATGATACCAGCTTTAACTTTTTGGTCAGCATTTTGTACACGCAGCTTTTTCAGCAGCTATTCTATCTGGCCGACCACAAATACGGCGGCAGTCTGCCCGTTCCCGTTCACTTCCTAATGGACGAGTTCAGCAATGTCAGCCTGCCGGAGGATTTCTCCAAGATCCTTGCGGTCATGCGCTCCCGCAATGTGTATGTGTCCATCATTCTGCAAAATGTGGCGGCGCTCAAAGCGCTGTTTGAAAAGGAATGGGAGTCGATCCTCGGCAACTGCGACGAGTTCCTTTATCTCGGCGGCAACGAAACATCGACCCACAAGCTGATCTCGGAATCCTATCTCGGCAAATCCACCATCGATACCAACACCTACGGCAAATCATCCGGGCGCAACGGCAATTACAGCACGAACTATCAGATCAGCGGCAGAGAACTTCTGACGCCGGACGAGGTGCGTATGCTGGACAACCGTTACGCCCTTTTGTTTATCCGTGGTGAGCGTCCGGTGATGGACGAGAAATACGACATTCTGAAACACCCGAACATTGCACTGACCGAGGACGGCGGCGCAGCGCCCTATGAACACGGCGGGACGGAAAATGCCGTTGCAACGCTCTCGTTTGCAGGCGCTGCCGCCGAAACGCTGTCTGAACTAAGTGAACCCATACCCGATTATGAGCTTCTTTCCGACGAGGATATAGAGGCTCTTTTTTAATTCAATTCAAGGAGGATGAACCCATGAAGAACACCAAAAAGACCGCAAACAAGCTGCCCGTGCCCGGCAAGGTCAAAAAGGGCTTTCGTTTCTACTGCGCCGCTGTGCTGTCGGTCGCTCTTGTGCTCGGCTGCTCCGTGACGGCCTTTGCCGCCAATGACCCGATCGCCGTTGTGAACAATCTGAGCGATTTTATTTTCGGCCTGATCCGTGCGGTCGGACTGATCCTGCTCGGCTGGGGCATCGTGCAGGTGGGGCTTTCGTTCCAGTCCCACGATCCCAGCCAGCGCAGCAACGGCTTTCTCACCCTTGCGGGCGGCATTGTCATTACCTTTGCCAAAGAAATTCTCAACCTGATCACGGGCTGAAAGGAGGCCACGGATGGAAAAGTGCGAGTGTTATATCCACTCTCTGAAACAGGGAGAAACCCATGTGCTCGGTGAGGCGACGATCCTCAAACGCATCGGGGACAACGACTACCTTGCCGAATACAACGGCGTGAAGTGCCACGCCATATTCAATCCATTTGCCGGGCGCTACTTTGTGGATGATGTGTACGGTGTGATCCGCAACACGCCCGACCGGGACAGCCGATAAATGATACGGCGCACGGGGCAGGTCACTTCGGCCTGCCCCTACTTGCCGGAAAGGAGGAAGCTGTGAAGAAATACAGCATTATTTACGCAGACCCGCCTTGGCGGTACAAGGTCTATTCTAAAAAGGGACTTGGGCGCTCCGCCGAATCCCATTATCCGACGATGGAGCTGGAAGATATACGGGCGCTGCCGGTCGGCACACTTGCCGCAGACGACTGTGTATTGTTTCTATGGACAACGATCCCGCTGCTGCACGACTGCTTTTCAGTCATGCGCGCATGGGGCTTTTCGTATAAGACGGTGGCTTTCGTGTGGATCAAGCAGAACCGCAAGTCCGATGGTCTGTTTTGGGGCATGGGACACTGGACGAGAGCCAATGCGGAGTTCTGTATGCTTGCTACCAAGGGACACCCGAAACGCCGCTCGGCCGGTGTGCATCAAGTCATCCTCTCCCACATTGAGGAACACAGCAAAAAGCCGGAAGAAGCAAGGCGGCGCATTGTTGAGCTGATGGGCGATCTGCCCCGCATTGAGCTGTTCGCCCGTCAGAAAGCGGACGGCTGGGATGTTTGGGGCAACGAGGTCGCCTGCGATATTGCACTGACGGGAGGTGAGCCGAATGTCGGATAACTGGATCGTCCAGAATCTCGAAAGCGCCTTGGAAACATGGAACGAAAAGCTGGCGGAGATCTGGCAGCTCATTACGCAGTCGCCGGAGCAGTTCAAGGGCGGCACGATCTGGAATGTGATCGTCGGCATCCACGGTGCGGTGCAGGCCATCGGTCTTGCGCTGCTCGTTTTGTTCTTTGTGGTGGGCGTGATGAAAACCTGCGGCTCCTTTGCGGAACTGAAGCGGCCGGAGCACGCCTTCAAAGTGTTCATCCGCTTCGCCCTTGCCAAAGCCGCCGTCACATACGGCTTGGAACTGATGATCGCCCTGTTCAACATCGTGCAGGGGCTGATCTCCACCATCATGAACGCCGCAGGCTTTGGAGCGGCGCAGGAAACCGTGCTGCCTGCCGAGATCGTGACCGCCGTGGAGGACTGCGGCTTTTTTGAAAGCATCCCGTTGTGGGCAGTAACCTTGATCGGCGGGCTGTTCATTACGGTTTTGTCGTTCATCATGATCATGACCGTGTACGGCAGATTTTTCAAACTTTATCTCTACACGGCCATTGCGCCGGTCCCGCTCTCGGCCTTTGCGGGCGAGCCGTCGCAGAACATCGGCAAGAGCTTCATCAAGAGTTATGCCGCCGTTTGTTTAGAGGGTGCGATCATCGTTCTGGCCTGCATCATTTTCTCGCTATTCGCATCCAGCCCGCCCGTCGTCGATCCCGACGCTGCGGCAGTAACGCAGATGTGGTCGTATGTGGGCGAGTTGGTTTTTAATATGCTGGTGCTCGTCGGCGCTGTCAAGATGGCCGACCGTGTTGTCAGAGAAATGATGGGACTGTAAAGGAGGAAGAAATTTGGAAGTAAAAATCAATCGGGAGATCCGCAACTATACGGAATCCATGTTCTTCGGGCTGTCCATGCGGCAGTTCGTTTTTTCTGTCTTGGCCGTCGTCGTTGCCGTGGGGTTGTACTTTCTGCTGAAGCCCCACTTCGGGACGGAAACCGTTAGTTGGATGTGTATTCTCGGTGCCGCACCCTTTGCGGCACTGGGCTTTATCACTTACCACGGCATGACCGCTGAACAATTTCTCTGGGCGTGGCTGCGCTCGGAGCTGTTAGAGCCGAAAGAGCTTCGCTTTGAAGCATCGAACCTCTACTGCGAAGCGCTCAAAGACAAATTGGAGGGAGGAAAATCATGATCAAAACGCTGAAAAACCTGCTGAAACAGGACAAGGAGCGGTACACTGTGCCCCGCAAGGTGCAGGATGTGATCCCCGTCCGCCGTATCTGGAAGGACGGCATTTTTCAGGTGGGCGGCCGCTTTTCCAAGACCTATCAGTTCACCGACATCAACTACCTTGTGGCAAGCCGCGAGGACAAGGAGCAGATGTTCCTTGCCTATTCGGAGCTGCTGAACAGTCTGGATTCCGGAGCGACGACAAAAATCACCATCAACAACCGCAGGCTGAACCGGGCAAATTTCGAGCAGTCGATCTTGATGCCCATGCGGGGCGATGCCTGCGATGTGTACCGCCGGGAATACAATCAAATGCTGCTGGACAAGGCCACCGGCGCCAACGGCATCATTCAGGAGAAATATATCACGGTGTCGGTCTGCAAAAAGGACATCGAAGAAGCCCGCACCTACTTTGCTCGGATCGGTGCTGACCTGATCGCTCATTTCACCGCCCTCGGCTCCAAGTGTACCGAGCTGGACGCCGCCGAAAAGCTGCGGGTGCTCCACGATTTCTACCGTCAGGGCGAAGAAGCGGCGTTTCACTTTGACCCGCAGGACATGATGCGCAAGGGGCATGATTTCAAGGACTATATCTGCCCCGACTCTTTGGAGAAAAGCAGCGACTGCCTGAAGCTGAGCGAGAAATACTGCCGAGTCCTGTTTCTGAAAGACTACGCTTCGTATATCAAAGACAGTATGGTTACGGAGCTGACCGATTTCAACCGGAATATGATGCTGTCGATCGATGTTGTGCCGATCCCCACCGACGAGGCCGTGCGGGAGGTGGAGAACCGTCTGCTCGGCATCGAAACCAACATCACCAACTGGCAGCGCAGGCAGAACGCCAACAACAATTTCTCTGCCGTCGTGCCCTACGATATGGAGCTCCAGCGCAAGGAAAGCAAGGAGTTTCTGGACGATCTGACCACGAGAGATCAGCGGATGATGCTGGCGGTCATTACAATGGTCATTACTGCCGACGACAAAAATCAGCTCGACAGCGATACTGAAACGCTGCTTGCCGTGGCACGAAAGCATATGTGCCAGCTTGCCGTGCTGAAATTCCAACAGTTCGATGGGCTGAACACTGTCCTTCCCATCGGCACACGGAAAATCAATGCGTTTCGCACCCTCACCACTGAGAGCCTTGCGGTGTTTATGCCGTTTAAGGTGCAGGAGGTGCAGGACAAAGGCGGCATTTACTTCGGGGAGAACGCCATTTCCCACAACCTCATCATGTGCAACAAGGCAAATCTTCTGAACCAGTCGGCGTTCCTGTTGGGTGTGCCCGGTTCGGGCAAATCGTTCAGCGCCAAGGAGCTGATCGCTTTCCTTATTCTCAACACCGCCGATGATGTGCTGGTCTGCGATCCGGAAAACGAATTTGGTGCGCTGGCGGCGGCTCTGGGCAAAGAAACGGCGACCGTCATTCATATGGCGGCGGGCGGCAAGGATCGCTTGAACGCCATGTATATGGTGGACGGCTACGGCGAGAACAACCCCATCGTGGAGAAATCGCAGTTCATCATGTCCCTTGTGGAGCAGATCGATAAGGCTGGTGTCGGCCCGCAGCAAAAATCCATCATCGACCGCTGCACGGCGCTGGTGTATCAGGACGCCGAGCGGACGGGTAAGCCCGCTACGCTCTGTGACCTGCGAAACAAGCTGTTGGAACAGCCCGAAGAAAAGGCAAAAGAAATCGCCTTGTCGCTGGAGCTGTTCACCACCGGCTCACTGGATATTTTCGGCCACGAAAGCACCGTCGATCTCGACAAGCGCATCGTCGTATTCGATATTCACGGCCTTGGCGAGCAGTTGAAGCCGACGGGACTGCTGGTGATCACCGACACCATCCTCAACCGTGTCACTCTCAACTGGAAGAAGGGCAAGCGCACCCACATCTTCATCGACGAATTTCATGTCGTTTTTGAAAATGAGCAGAGCGGCATTTTCTTCAATTCCGCATGGCGGCAGTTCCGTAAGCGCAACGGCTATCCCACCGCCATCACGCAGAATGTGGAATACCTGCTGGATTCCGTGCAGGCAAGCACGATGCTCTCCAACTCCGAGTTTGTGGTCATGCTCAATCAGGCGTTTTCCGACCGTGCCAAGCTCTCAAAACTCCTGAACATCTCTGACGAACAGATGAGCTATGTCACCAACGCCGATGCGGGCTGTGGGCTGATCAAGTACGGCTCGGCGCTGGTGCCGTTTATCAACCGTTTCCCCAAAGATACCGAGCTTTACCGCTTGATGACGACACGCCCCGGCGAGGGTGTGTTCGGCAGCGGAAACGCATCTTAAAGGAGGCCATATATGAAAAGCAAATATCTGATGATCGGGGCGGCCGTATGTGCCGCCCTTTTCCTTTTCTCCGGCATCATGCTCTGTCGGCAATATGCGGACGAAAAGCAGAGCGCCGAAGCCTTTGAGCAGGTTGCCGCACTGGTGGAAACCGAACCGCCCCCCGCCGACACGCCGCAGGAAACCGAGCCGCTGCCGGAACTGACGGCATTTGAAAAGTATCGGGCGGTGCAGGAGCAAAACAGCGATTTTGTGGGCTGGCTCTCCATCCCCGGCACGAGCATCGACTATCCCGTGATGCAGACCGTGGACAAGCCGAATTTCTATCTGAAACGAGGCTTTGACAAGCAGTACAGCGATTACGGTGTGCCCTATGTGCAGGAAAACTGCGACCTTGCACTCTCCGACAACTGCGTGATCTACGGCCATCACATGAACAACGGGACGATGTTTGCCGATCTCTGCAAATACGAAAGCGAGGGCTTCTATCAGGAGCACAAGACAATCCATTTTGACACGCTGTCCGGCTTTGGTGAATATGAGATCGTGGCGGTGTTCAAGACCGTTGCCTATTCCGAGCA
>OGXH01000612.1_pt1 | contig 25749 bp, 36 predicted proteins | sample 1576241 | NCBI WGS metagenome assembly OGXH01 (sample SAMEA3541529, study PRJEB24748) | human gut metagenome | biome: human gut; feature: human-associated habitat; material: faeces | place: China | collected 2012
GTAAAACTTCTAATCTTGGTGTTCTAGTTGAATTAACAATGTATTGAAGCATTAATCTTTCTATTTCATCTTGATTATTACAATAATATCCTTCTTTATAGACATGTAATTTATCATTAATTTTAACCACGTGATGCTCTCTTATCATATATAAAGCTAACTTTTCATATTGTAGTTTACCTTTAAGATAAAAGCTTTCTTTAAGAAATGCCTTATCTCTTAAAATCACATCGAGCTCTTTATCACTCACTGGCTCTTTAATTATAAATTGATTTATAACTTTAATTACTTCTCTTATTTCATTTTTAGTCATTGCTTGTTGCTGCAATGTTAATATGTAAGAGAATAAAGTATCATTTCTTCCATCACCTTCCTGTATCCGAATCTGCACTTAGGCGAAATCAAAAAGACAAAAATTCTTCTTCCGCCAATCAAACTCCAAAATCAATTTGCCGCCTTCGTTTATCAAGTCGACAAATCAAAAGTTGCCGTACAGAAATCCTTGGATGAAGCGCAGCTTTTGTTTGACAGCTTGATGCAGCATTATTTCGGCTAAAATAAATAAATACGGGCTTATGCCGGGGCAGGACGATGGTACACAGAAAAGGAGTGTACCATTATGGAAGAAAAACTTGTCACCATTCTCAACGAAATGGCGGAATATTTGAGCATTGCCCAGATGAAAAAGCTGCAAGAAGTGCTGCTGAAAAATCTGGCAGAAAACGAACCGCAAAAAGCGGAAATTTCCAACGCAGAATATCTGCAAATGTTTCTGGATGCCAAGAAAATCGAGGGCTGCTCTGAAAGAACGCTGCAATATTACCGTGTTACGGTGGAGCGAATGCTGCAAAGTATTACCACGCCCATCCGAAAAATATGCACTGAAGAAATTCGCAGTTATCTTTCGGGGTATCAGCAAATCAACGGCTGTGGCAAAGTGACTGTAGATAATATTCGCCGTAACATTTCCAGCTTTTTCTCATGGCTGGAAGAAGAGGATTATATCCTCAAAAGCCCTATGCGGCGAATCCACAAAATCAAGACAAAACAACAGGTTAAAGAGACGATCTCGGACGAAGCCATTGAGCAACTGCGCGACCATTGCGCATGTGCGCGTGATTTGGCGATGATCGACCTGCTGTATTCCACAGGCATCCGTGTTGGTGAATTGGTAAATCTGAACATTGACGATGTGAATTTTGAAGCCCGCGAGTGTGTGGTATTTGGCAAGGGCGATAAAGAACGCCGCGTATATTTCGATGCAAAGGCAAAATTGCACTTGCAAAATTATCTAAAGCACCGTACAGACCGCAACCCCGCCCTGTTTGTTACTTTAGACGCACCACATGACCGCTTGAAAATCAGCGGCGTGGAGGTTCGGCTGCGGGAACTGGGGCGCAGCGTCAATTTGGTAAAAATCCACCCGCATAAATTCCGCCGCACGATGGCAACCCGCGCCATAGATAAAGGTATGCCGATTGAACAGGTGCAAAAAATTCTCGGTCATTCGCAAATTGATACCACTATGCAGTATGCCATGGTCAACCAAACCAACGTCAAAGCCTCCCACCAGAAGTTTATCGCCTGATACAACTTCGGATTTGTGGGGATGAATAGATGAATTATGTGCAATTAAAAGATGTCTGTGTTATCAATATGGGGCAATCACCAGATTCTAACAGCTATAACGACTGTGGAGAAGGACTTCCGTTTTTTCAGGGAAATGCTGACTTTGGTGAGATGTATCCAGTCACAAGAAAATGGTGCTCTTCCCCGACTAAAATTGCTTCCGAGAACGATATTCTTATCTCTGTTCGTGCACCTATTGGTGCACTGAATTATGCAAAAGAATCTTGCTGCATTGGCCGAGGGCTCGCGGCATTAACACCTAATAAATCAAAAGTTTCACCGGCGTTCATTTTCTGGTTACTTAAAAGTAAAAATGAGGAACTGAATAGTAAAGGAACTGGAAGTACCTTCAAAGCGATTGGGCGAAAAGTTCTTGAAGAAACATTGATTCCGAATATTTCGTTAGGTGAGCAAATAGTGTGCGCGAAAGCCCTCGAAAAAATTTACTATATTATGCAAACTTGCCAACAACAGCTCCAAAAGCTGGACGACCTCGTCAAAGCTCGATTTGTCGAGATGTTTGGGGACCCTGTAACAAATCCGATGGACTGGCCTACGAAACCTTTGCTTGAAATGGGATACTGCAAAAATGGCATGAACTTCCATACGGGTGATAGTGGTATAGAAATGCACTGTCTGGGTGTTGGCGATTTCAAGGATTACTCTGTTATTGATGGCACAGATTATTTGCCTACTATATCCCTGAATGAGGCACCTCCCGAAGAAAGTATGCTGCAAGATGGAGATCTCGTCTTTGTCCGCTCTAACGGCAACAAAGCTCTTGTTGGCCGTTGCTTGCTTGTTTACCCTCACAATACACCAACCACTTATAGCGGTTTCTGTATTCGCTATCGGTTAACGAGCGCTGAGGTTAACATAGCCTATTTGCTTCGTGTATTAAAAACAGATTCCATGCGAAAGAAGATGGCAGGGCGTGGTGCCAATATCCAGAACCTCAATCAACAAATCCTTGCTGCTTTGAATATCCCGACACCACCACTGGAGTTACAGGAGTGGTTCACTGCCTTCATCGAACAAATCGACAAATCAAAAGCTGTCGAAGGATTATATTCGTCGTTGTGCCTATAGGCATAATTTATAAACCAATTTAAATAGCAATGAGGTGAAAACATGAGTACTTCTGAATTTAAAAGAGAAGAAAAAACATCCATTCCCGTTGTTGCAATCTGCTATGATTTCGACAAAACTTTGTCTCCTGACGATATGCAGGCGCAGGGATATATCCAATCTGTTGGGTTTGACGTAGGCGATTTCTGGAAGAAATCAAACGGATTGGCACGCGGAAATGATATGGACAACAATCTTGCCTATATGTATGTCATGATGACAGAGTCGGAAGGCAAGTTTGTATTCAATCGTCAGAAACTGCAAGAATACGGTGCGCAGGTGCAATTATTTCCCGGTGTAGAGACTTGGTTTGAAAGAATTCGGAAGTATGGGAAAACCAAAGGCGTTGAAGTTGAGCATTACATTATTTCTTCCGGTCTGAAGGAAATGATTGAAGGAACATCGGTTGCCAAAAATGGCGCGTTCAAGAAAATATACGCCAGTTCTTTCTACTATAATGAGCGCGGCGTAGCAGTATGCCTGCACAGGTTATAAATTACACAAATAAAACGCAGTTTCTGTTTAGAATTGAGAAGGGTGTTTTAGACATAAACGATCCCGGTGTTAATGAATATTTTACACCGGATAACATGCGAATTCCGTTCAGAAACATGATTTATATAGGTGACAGTGATACGGATATTCCCTGCATGAAACTGGTTAATTCCTATGGAGGCCACTCGATTGGTGTTTATAACGCAGATACTCAAGACAAGAAAAAAGTCTATAAAATGATGCACGATAAGCGTATCAAATATTTTGCACCGGCGGATTATTCAGACGGGCGTGAATTGGATACTCTTGTCAAGGCAATCATTGACCGAACGGCTTACAACGAAAAACTTGAGACTACGCACTATAAGAACCTGAATGAAGCCGCAGAAGCTGCTTCTGAAAAAAAGTGAAATTTTCTATGCAATACTGTATGGAGAACGTTTTATGACAAACTTCGATATTTTTACCGCCACCCCGCAATTTGAGAGTTTTGCCTCGGTTGCCATCTCCGCTGAGCGCATCCTGCATATCGACCCATCCGCCTGCGTCCTCAACTGCCGCAGGGCGATGGAGTTTGCCGTAAAATGGATGTACTCGGTGGATAAGGCGTTGGTCATGCCCTATCAGGACACGCTGGTCAGCCTGATGAACGCCGAGGATTTCCGGGATATTGTCGGCACGGACATCTGGCGGCGCATGGATTTTATCCGCCGTATGGGGAACAATGCCGCCCACAGCGGCAAAAAAGTCACCGAGGAACAGGCCGGACTCTGCCTTGAAAACCTGTACATTTTCCTTGATTTTGTGGCGTATTGCTATGGGGAAAACTATACTGCCGGACACTTTGACCGCGCCCTGCTGGAGCAGCCCGCTGAAGCCCCCGCAGCGCAGCCTGACGAAGAAAAGGACATTGACCTTGCCGCCCTTATGGCAGAAAACGCCGCACTGAAGGAGGAACTCACCGCCCGCCGTGCCGAGCAGCAGCAGACTTATGTCCCCAAACCGCTTGATCTGTCCGAGTATAAGACCCGCAAGCTGTACATTGACACCATGCTCACCGATGCAGGCTGGACCGAAGGCAAGGACTGGCAGAACGAGGTAGAACTGCCCGGTATGCCCAACAAATCCGAGGTAGGCTATGCCGATTACGTGCTTTACGGCGATGATGGTCGTCCTTTGGCTGTGGTAGAAGCAAAGCGCACCTGTGTGGATGTGGCAAAAGGTCGCCAGCAGGCAAAATTGTATGCCGATCTGCTGGAAAAGAAGTATCACCGCCGCCCGGTCATCTTTTTGACCAACGGCTTTGAAACACGCATTACCGACACGATTTACCCCGAACGCAAGTGCGCTGCTATTTATTCCAAACGTGATTTGGAAAAGCTGTTCAACCTGCAATCCATGCGTACCAGCCTGCGGAATGTGATGGTAGACCGCAGTATTGCCGGACGCTATTACCAAGAGGGTGCTATCAAAGCGACCTGTGATGCCTTTACCCGCAACCGCCGCAAGGCTCTGCTGGTCATGGCTACCGGCTCCGGCAAAACACGCACGGTGATTGCCCTGTGCGATGTGCTGCTGCAACATGGCTGGGTGAAAAATATCCTGTTTCTTGAGCGAAGCCTGATAGATGAAATAAACAGCGAGCTTGTAATTCTCAGAAAGCAGCTTGCAGATAAATTATAGAATGGAAATTCGGATTATATAACAGCAGATAAGGAGGCGCATTTATATGGAAGATAAGAAGATAGTAGAAAATGACAGCCAGCTCATAGTTGGCGTAAATGAGAAGATAAGCTGTGGCAAGGCGGCATTTCTCGGAATGCAGCATGTATTGTCAATGGATCTGTATATCATGCCATTGATACTTGGAGCGGCGATAGGACTTGCCGGAGGAGAGTTATCATTTTTCCTTCAGATGAGTTTCTTTGCATGTGGAATTGCAACTATACTCCAGGCGGGATTCTTCATGAAGTACCCTATCATACAGGGTCCATCATATGTACCGCTTGGAGCTCTGTGTACGATAGGCGCGACCATGGGAGTCAGTGCAATGATAGGAAGTCTGATCCCCGGAGCGATCATGATCATATTGCTGGGTATATTCAAGGGATTCTCAAAATTTGTGAGAAAGGCAATACCTCCATTTATCGGTGGTATCATCATACTTATAGTTGGAATATCACTGACACCTACAGCGGCCAAAGGGATCGCAAGCTCAGATGGAAACTTAAGTGCAAATGTAGCATCAGGTCTTACTGCTGCAGGAGTGCTCATCGTATGTATGATACTTCAGTACAAGCTTAAGCATAACAGGATACTTCACATGGTATCAGTAATACTTGCACTGGTTGCCGGAACCGTGGTTGCTGCAGCAATGGGAGCTGCGGACTTCAGCTCTGTACACGATGCAGCATGGTTCGAGCTTCCGGAGTTTTTCCACTTTGGACTTCCAAAGTTTGAGATCAAGTCCTGTATACTCATGATGTTCATTTACCTTATCGTACTTCTCGATACAACAGGAACATGGGTGACGATCAGCGCCATCACAGGTGAGGATCTCAGCGATAAGAGAATAGATCGTGCTACCATAGGTGAAGGTGTTGGATGTCTTGTTGGTTCACTGTTCGGCGGAACGCCAATGACAGGTTATTCTTCAAATGCCGGAGTCCTTGCGATCACAAAGGTCGGAAGCCGTATGGCGATCATTGCGGGTGGTATGATACTCATGGTGCTCGGCGTATGTCCAAAGCTTATGACCGTCATATCATGTATACCGACACCTGTCGTAAATGGTGTATTTGCGGTTGTATGTATCCTGCTCATATCAAATGGAATCAAGATCATACAGAGTGAGCCTCTTGATGAGAGATCATCACTTATCGTTGGAATCTCAGTCGTGGCTGCTGTGGCAACTATAGTCATTCCTACAGATGTGATGAACGCAATGCCTCAGTTCCTGAACTACTTCATGTCATCAGGTACTGCAGTTGGTGCAACCATAGCGGTGGTGCTCCAGCTCTGCCTTCCCAGAAAGAAAAAGGTTGTGAAGGTCGCGCTTGAGGGATAGCCCACTGCGTGACTTCTAAACTAGCGGTTCATTGATTTGACGATCATGGTTTGATATATTGGGTTCATAAGTTATTGAGGCCCTGAATACAGGATCATAAGAGGCTATGGTGGTGGTTCCTTCTTAATTGGGATGATAAATGTAAAAGCTTACCGCCACCGGTTTCCTCATTAATAGGGAGAAATGTTATGAACGAGATATTGCTCAGGCGTAAGAACAAAGTGATACTTGGCATTGGTACTGCAAAGGTGGCAAATGACCGCTGCATAACGACCATTATGAAGAACATCGAAGAACTTGGATATACATTTTCCAGGGAGGTGTTTGACGTTCTCAGAACATACAGCGTCAATGAACTGACAGAATTTTATCTTGAACTCAAAGCTGCGCTTATGAAGCTGAAAGGTGCAAATGTTGTGTATATGCCTATGTATGCCGATTTCCCTAAGGGCGTTATGGATGCACATTTTTCTGAGTTGTATATAAATGCGATGGTGCATTACTGGTCGGATGGTATCCTGTATCCAAAGAATCACAGAAAGCGTGTAAATGACAGACTGCCACTTTTTGATGAGACGAAGGTCAAAGTTCTACAGCTTGGAAGTGAGGCTGATGTGAGACAGATATTTGACAATATCTGTACGTCGAGAACATCCATATCAAGAACTGACAGGGAGGATATAGCATATTTATTCGAGACTGAGAATATGAAGCTGCCTGATAACATACCACACAAGGAGAATGCTGCGTACATCTCCGCGCTCTATCTGCAGAAGAATCCTCTGGCAAGAGTCAGCGGGCTCAGAAAGTATATAAAGACAGCAACTGATGTGCTGAGACTCGTCACAGCAATGAGCGATGGCGATGTGAGCCTTGCGGAGAATACGAGATATAAGAGTTTTACCCGCAGACAGAGAAGGATGATCATGGAGCTTCTGTCGGGATGTCCGAATATAGAGGGGGACATGCTGAGATATAAGGAGAGATGGATCAGGATTGGAGAGAGGATCCATCCTTCTGAGTTTGACTGCAGCAGATACACTCTGGAGTATGACAGGGCGATAAATGCATTTGACAAGCTGAGAAATAACAGGAAGATAGAGACATTTGCGGGAAAGGTTGAGTTTGACCTTGCTTACGGTGAGTATGAAAGTGCGCTTGCAGAACTGGTGAAGAGACCGGGTGAACTGGCAAGGCGACTGGACCAACTGCTCAGAGTGGCACATAAAGAGTCTGTTATAAGGAGCTTTGCGTCTGTGGCGGAGAAGGTGTCGACACCGGTGCTGCTTCAGGTGAGAGAGCATTTCCTGCACAGAGCTGAGCAGGCGGATGTAAGAGTGTTCTTCCCAAAGGGGAGTCTTGCAAAGTGCCACAGCGAGCGAAACAATCTGCCAGATATAGATGAGAAATACTGTCAGGAAGTTATTCGGATCTGCGAAAATGCGCTTGTGAAGATATATGGACAGAGGGAGCCTATGGGTAAGGTGTACCTGTCTGAGGACTACAGGAATTATGTGGTACCATTCAGCCAGAGAAGCGCCAGCAAGGCGTTTAAGACTATAGTCAGAGGCTCGAGACTCCCTATGGCTTCGCAGACAAATGCTGTGAGGGCATTTATATGGTGGACGAATATGGACAAATGCGATTTTGAGTCCTATGATTCCGGAAGGATCGATATAGATCTGTCGGCGGCTATATTTGACGAGAACTGGAACTACATGGAGCACGTGTCATATACCAATCTGAAATCTGCAAAATATAAGGCATGCCATTCGGGCGACATTGTAAATGGCGGCCCGGTGGACGGCGATGGTGTCAGTGAGTTCCTTGATGTGGACGTGGATTCCGTTGTGAGATGTGGGGCAAGGTATGTGGTGTACCAGGTGTACAGCTTTACCTGTCAGACCTATGCGGACATGCCTCACGCAATGTTTGGATGGATGGAGAGAGCTGATGTGGATTCGGGCGAGATATATGAGCCAAAGACGGTGGAACAGAAGCTTGATCTGACGGCGGACAGCATGGTGTGCATTCCTGTCATATTTGACTGTGTGAAGAGGGAGTTCATCTGGTGTGACATGAATATGTCGCTCAGTGGCATCCATGCGAATATCGGTGGTAATAATCTGGAGAGCAATCTATCTGGAGTTGCGGCGGTATGCTATTCCATGGTGAATGTGAAGAAACCAGATCTCTATGATCTTATCGCACTCAATGTCATGGGCAGAGGAGTACTGGTGGACAACAGGGAGGATGCTGACATTGTGTTTGACACTGAGTTGTATCTGAATAATGACACAGTGGAGAATGAGCGTGATAAAATGGTGATAACCCCATACGACATGGAGCTGTTCATGAGTGAGTATCTGTAGATACAATTTTTAGAGAATAGAGTGAGCAGTGGCAGCAGTTCCCTTGTCTTGGTCAGGTCACCCCTGTATGTCATGGAGAGGTATCGTCCTGCTGGAAGTACATAGTTGCAGTCCGGGTTCTCAAGGTATGGGGCGAAGAAGAATACGTTCTTGGTACGGTAATACCTGGACTTGGGATTGCTTCCTGGAATGTCAAGTGTATAGCAGTCGCAGGCTCCTATGGTGTCGATCCTGGTGTTGTGGCTCTGCATGTATTTGACCACATACATTCCGTGCAACCCATGTCAGGATGCGTGCCCGAAGGGATGTATAAGCATAGGCGCAAATATTACATCACTTCCAACGGTGACGGAGAATCCATGTATAGGATGTGGTATGTGTGTTGCAAGCTGTTCAGGACAGGCGATATTCCTGGTGGACGAGGATACCGGGGATGGCTATGGAACGGTTACACTTCAGTATGAATTCTTGCCTATTCCTGAGAAAGGAACAAAGGGTGTGGCACTTGGCCGTGATGGACATGAGGTGTGCGAGGCGGAGGTCGTAAATGTCAGGAGTGCTTCATCCTGGAAGATGCGTTGATGTGATGGAAGAGACAATGGGACTCATGGAGGATGGGGATTTCCTCATGGGCGGCCCGTATAATGATGCCCATGGACTTATGTTATATTTCCCTAAGAAGTCGCCTATAGAGAATTTTCCTGTCAATAATGCAAGAGACAGAAGATTCATTGCTATGCCTGCAGATCAAGTCTCAGTGCCATCATGTCACAGAGATTTGACATAGACACCATCAAGATAAAGGGCAGCTCACCGACATCGGCAAATGCGATCAAGATGAAAGAGTACATAGAGGAAAATTATCCTCAGGTAAAAAATATAGTTCTGTGCAAGGATATGGAGGAGGCACTTAAGGATGCCGACATCATAACCGAGGCAGTCTCATGTAAGGAGGGCGAGTGGCCAGAGTACAAGCGAGAGTGGCTCAAGCCCGGAGCGCTGGTCATCTCTACAAGTACCTTCAATATGGAGCATAAGAGCATTGTTGACCTGAAAAAAGTCATAGACAACTACGGAATGTACGAGAACTACGCAGAGGAAGATAATGTTGGATATGATGCGGAGGGCAACAGACTCCACACAGGCTGCATGGGAGAGGACTTCGTATACATGGTGCAGGATGGATTGATAGAGAGGGATTCCCTTACTACATTCGGGGAGATAATCCGTGGCAAGAAGCCCGGCCGTGAATCTGACGACGAGATCATCCTCGTATCCATAGAGGGCATGCCGACAGAGGATGTCGCCTGGGCATATGAATGTTACACCTATGCCCTTGTCCATGATATAGGCACGAAGCTCAAAGTCTGGGATCGCCCATATGCATTTTAACAATTCTGAGAACCAGCTTTGAATAATAAGTCGTAGTCAGGCTCAAAACATATATTCAGCAAAAAAGCCGTGTATGTACATGGACAATCGGTAGTGAATACAGCCGAGCTTCGAGCATTTCTGTGCTAAGGCATAGCACGCAAACGCCCTTATCGCGTGCGGAGCCGCATGCATATAGAAATGCTTGAAGCGACAGCTGTAGAACGTGATTGACCATGTACATACACGGACTTTTTTATGTTGGATATATGTTTTGAGCCGTCCGTCAATTACGCTTCAAACAATTGGTGACAAAGTTTAATGGTTTCAGGGTTTGTGCTGCTGCTGTAGAACTCCACAGTGCCCTTCTCTATGGAAGGCGTGAGAAGCTCAGCGATGCGCAGTCTCCTCTGAAGCTCCAGGGCGGTGCCGTGGGCTCCGTTGAAGATCTTCACGTCAGGTCCTGCTATGCGATGTATAACCTTTTCCACAAAAGGATAATGAGTGCAGCCGAGAACGATTGCATCCACATGCTTCTCCAGAGATGGGGCGAGCAGTCCCTTCAGGAATTCAGTGATCTCCTCACCGTCGAATATTCCTCTCTCAACATAATCTGCAAGGCCCGGACATGGAACCGGGTAGATATCGGACTCCTTTGAATAATGTTTCATGAGTTCATGAAATTTAGGTAGAGCCAGTGTGGCAGGGGTGGCCATGACAGCTACCTTATCGTGCTCCTTCCACAGAACCGCAGGTTTCAGAGCCGGTTCAATACCGATGATCGGTATGGAAGGATACTGCTGTCTCAGTGTCGAGGCTGCAACACTTGTGGCGGTGTTGCAGGCGATGACAATCGCCTTCACATCCTTTGCGAGAAGAAAATTGGTACACTGCTCCGATCTCTCAAGAATGGCCTCTCTGGTCTTTGTTCCGTAAGGTGCGTGTGCCGAATCGCCAAAATATATATAATTTTCACAGGGCATGAGCTCCACGATGTCGCGGAGAACGCTTATTCCGCCTAGCCCTGAGTCGAATACTCCAATTGAACGTGTGTCCATAATAAAATCTCCAATGTTTTGTATCACTTGTATTGATAGTTTATCTCTAACCTAAAATTATACTATTATAGTCAATAAAAAACAACTTACGGAAGTATATATTATAGAAGTAACAGAAAATCCGGGCGTAAGGAAGATTAAATGTTTATAAACTGTATAGACTATTCACAAATAGTGGTGTTAGAATGATACGAGTCACAAAGAAAGGCGGATGATGACATGGCACGAGATTTGGTTTCTATAGTAAAAGAGAAAATGATTGAATACTATGCCGGGGATTCCAGACGGGTACATCACTTCCTGAAGGTTCATTCATTTGCGAAGCTGATAGCTGAGATGGAGGGCATGGAGCCCGACGAGATGCAGGTCCTGGAGATCGCAGCACTTGCCCACGATATAGGCATAAAGAACGCAGAACTGAAATATGGATATAATAATGGCAAGCTGCAGGAACAGGAGGGACCACCTGAGGCAAGACGGCTGCTCAGAGAGGCAGGTGCAGAAGATGCCGCAGTGGAGAGGGCATGTTATCTGGTGGCACATCACCACACCTACAGGAATATAGACGGTCTGGATTATCAGATACTGGTGGAGGCCGATTTCCTCGTCAACATGTATGAGGATAAGGCGGACGCAGATACTATAAGGACGGCATACGATAATATATTTGCCACGGAATCCGGCAAAATGCTGTGCAGACAGCTCTTTTCGCTGGAATATTGAAAAAAAGATGAATTATGTTATACTTAACAGGTCAGAGATGGTGACAGTGTAGATGTCACTGTCAGATTTGGAGGAGAAAGATGAAGCTTTATATATCAAAGTTACTGTCTACAGCTTTGCCAATAGTAGGAGTGCTGTGTATATTTGGATTTGCATTTGCAGGAAATATAAGCATGGGCTGGATTCTGTTCGTAGTGCTTGCGCTTATATCAGGCATTATAAACACCATATTCTTCAGATGTCCGCACTGCGGCAAATCAATACCGGCAAACTGTACGGTCAACCAGAAGTATTGTCCTCTGTGTGGAGAGGATCTCGGTATGAAGCCTTCAAGAATAAGCTACTACGGAAAATGCCGCAAGAATAAGAACGGAGTTATGAGAGGTTATTCCACAGTTGGACCTATGGTATTCATAGTAAGCCTGCTCATACTGTTCCTCATTGTGGTGGCTGTATTTGGAGTGGACAGTCTCAATAAAGGTATGGGAAGGATTGCAGTCATACTTGCATTCTGTGTGAGCGCTATACTTGCGATATTCTGCAGGATAGCGGTATCATCGGCGGTGAAGATGGATGACAAGGCGATATATTTCAGTAAGATACCATTTATGTGGAGAAAATACGAGATAGATGATATAGTAGAGAATGAGCGCGTTGTAGAGCCGTTCTATCACGTGAACAGAGGATACATATTTGCAACCTCAAAGGGAATGGTGGCTATACCGATGGCATCATATGCAGGTGGCCAGGAGTTCTTTACGGAATTTACCTCAAGGATAGGCCAGAGCATGCCGGATGTGAGACCGGACCTTGTGTTGTCCAAGAGATCAGATCAGGCAAAGGCTGATGAAGAGCACTATGAGGAAGCGGTGAAGCTTTACAACGAGTATTACGGTGAGAAGAGATAGAATACACACTTAATTAATGAAAGGATAACGAGATGGACGTAAAAGACATTGGAAAAAAGATTGAGAACGTGGAGCTGGTTGAGGCTATGCACGCAGTTAGAGAAAATGAGAACAAGGATACACTTAAGCAGCTCTTTGAGTCAGTGGTCCATGCAGTATTTATAGTTCCTGCAAAGTTTGACCAGGAGCCAAAGCCTGATGAGAATGGAAAGGTTACATTCCAGGACGGAGTGAAGATCAACTTCTCACTTCTGACAAATGAGCAGGGAGACAAGGTACTTCCATGCTTCACAGATTATGAGTCGATGGCTTCATCGCAGTTTAACGATGGCTTCCAGAGAATAATACTTCCATATAAGCAGCTTGAGGATCTTGTGTTCAATTCAAATGGAAACATAAGCGGAATAGCTATGAATCCTTTCACTGAGAACTGCTTTATATCAGGAGAGTTTATCCGTCAGTACAGAGAGCGCTCACGTACAGGACTTGTACAGAGCAAGATCAAGCCAGGCGCAACAGTCAAGCTCAGAACACCAAAGTATCAGCCGATACAGATGCTTGATGCTGCAAGAGAGTATCTGGCAGACAAAGAGAATGTTGACAGAGCGTATATACAGATGATGGAGGAGCAGGGACAGGAGGATAAGTATCTTGTTGCTCTTGAGGTAAACGGAGACGAGAAGCCTGTATTTGCCGGACTCATACCTCTTATGAAGCCTCATTCATTTGGCATTGAGGTGGCACTGGTCAGAGCAGACAACATGCTTGGTAAGAAAGTGACAGAGGTGACAGAGCCGTTCTATGTTAGAGCTGGACTTGAAAATTAAATGAGAGGATCGTTATGTTAAAAAAATATCTGACTATATTTCTTATATCCATGGTACCAATACTTGAGCTTCGAGGCGCCATACCGTATTCGGTGGGCTTTGGACTTCCGAGTATACCGTCATTTATAGTGTGCGTCATAGGCAATATGATACCGGTTCCATTTATATACTGGTTTGCAAGACGTGTGCTTGAGTGGGGAAAAGACAAGAGATTCATAGGCAAATTCTTCACATGGTGTCTTGTGAAGGGAGAGCACGGCGGACAGAAGCTCATGGCAAAGTCCGGCACTGGAGTGTATATCGCACTTCTGCTGTTCGTGGGAATACCACTTCCGGGAACCGGGGCGTGGACAGGAACACTGGCAGCCAGCTTCCTTGAGCTTGACTGGAAGAAAAGCGTTATCATGGTCATGCTGGGAGTGATCATGGCAGGAGTGATCATGTACCTTGGAAGTATAGGATTGTTCGGAGCGATAGGTCTTTTGAAATAATACTGATATAAGTAAGATTTACAGAGAGGTTGATAAATATGGCATTTAATCCGGGAATGATGTTTAAGATCAAAGGAGCCTGGGAGCGGTTCGTCCAGAATCATCCAAAGTTCCCTATGTTCCTCAGAGCAGCCGCTGCCACAGGAATAAAGGAAGGCTATATAATAGAAGTGAAGATCACAGATACAGAGGGCAAGACCATTTGTACCAATGTGAAGCTCACCGATTCCGACATGGATCTCATAGATGTCATAAAAGACATGAGTACAAACGGAAGATAGACGGACAGGAACAAATATACTAGAAATTATATAAAAGACTTCTTGACTTGCATAGGTCGATTGTGTTATTGTAGACTTTGCGATGAAAGAGGTCTTTTTTTTGTGCCTTAAAATAACAATGGAGGTAAGTGGAAATGCGCGTTAAAATAACATTGGCATGTCAGGATTGTAAACAGCGTAATTACAATATGACAAAGGATAAGAAAACGCATCCAGACAGAATGGAAACAAAGAAGTACTGTAGATTCTGCAAGGCTCATACAGTACACAAGGAGACAAAATAGTCTGAACCAGTAAGGAGGAATAGAGTTATGTCTAAATCTAGTAAAGAAGAAAAGTCAAATACTCTCAAGAGAAGCTGGTTTCAGGAATTAAAGGGAGAGTTCAGGAAGATTACATGGCTTGACAAGAGCTCCCTTGCAAGACAGTCATTTGCGGTGGTTGTTTCCTCAGTCGTACTCGGCTGTATCATAGCTATCGTAGATTGGTTGATCCAGATTGGTTTGAATTTCATAGTTGGGTAAAGGATGGTGAAGAATATGTCAGAGGCAGAGAATGCAAGATGGTATGTTGTTCATACCTACTCAGGATATGAAAACAAAGTAAAGGCTGATATTGAGAAAACAAAAGAAAACAGAAATTTACAAGACCAGATTTTAGAGGTAGTCGTTCCGGTTGAAGATGCCACAGAGATTAAGAATGGTAAGCCAAAGTCGATCGAGAGAAAGATACTTCCTGGTTACGTTCTCATCAACATGATCATGAACGATGTTACATGGTATGTTGTACGTAATACCAGAGGAGTTACAGGATTTGTCGGATCAGATCCAAGAAAGCCTGTACCACTCACTGATGAGGAGCTGAGCAATCTGTATCAGACCTCAGAGGAGGTTGTCATCGATGTTGAAGTGGGAGACTCAATAACGGTTACTTCAGGTGCCTGGGAAGGCACAGTAGCAACAATTAAGGCAATTAATACTGCAAAACAGACCGTAGCCATCGAAGTAGAAATGTTTGGTCGTGTGAATACTGTTGATATTGCGTTTGCTGATATCAAGAAGTTGTAATTATCAAGTGGATTGTACCACAGTATTTTGGAGGAATGCTAAAATGGCAAAGAAAGTAGAAGGATACATCAAATTACAGATACCTGCAGGAAAGGCAACTCCTGCACCACCTGTTGGACCAGCTCTTGGTCAGCACGGTGTAAATATCGTTGCTTTCACAAAGGAATTCAATGCAAGAACAGCTAATGAGGGTGACATGATCATTCCTGTTGTTATCACAGTATACCAGGATAAGAGCTTCAGCTTCATTACAAAGACTCCACCTGCATCACTTCTTATCAAGAAGGCATGTAACATCAAGTCAGGTTCTGCAAACTCAAAGAAGACTAAGGTTGCAACAATTTCTAAGGCTAAGGTTCAGGAGATCGCTGAACTTAAGATGAAGGATCTGAACGCTGCAAGCCTTGAGTCAGCTATGAGCATGATCGCTGGAACAGCTCGTTCAATGGGCGTTACAGTTGAAGAGTAATACAGATATTTAGTGGGAGGGTCGCTCCCGATATGACCACAGGAGGTTTATAATAATGATAAAGAGTAAGAAATATGTAGATGCAAGCAAGCTCTATGATAAGACAGCTGCTTACGAGGCAACTGAGGCAGTTGCTTTAGTTAAGAAGATGGCTTCAGCTAAGTTTGATGAGACAGTAGAGGCACACCTCAGACTCGGTGTTGATGGACGTCACGCTGATCAGCAGGTTCGTGGTGCCGTAGTTCTTCCACACGGAACAGGTAAGACTGTTAAGGTTCTCGTATTTGCTAAGGGTGCAAAGGTTGACGAGGCTCTTGCAGCAGGCGCTGATTATGCTGGTGGAGACGAGCTCGTGCCAAAGATCCAGAACGAGGGATGGTTAGACTTTGACGTTGTTGTTGCAACACCTGACATGATGGGCGTTGTAGGACGTCTTGGTCGTGTACTTGGACCAAAGGGTCTCATGCCAAACCCTAAGGCTGGAACAGTTACTATGGATGTAGCTAAGGCTATCTCAGATATCAAAGCTGGTAAGATAGAGTACAGACTTGACAAAGCCAACATTATCCATGTGCCAGTGGGAAAAGTTTCTTTCACAGAGGAACAGTTAAACGAGAATTTCCAGACTTTAATAAATGCTATTGTTAAGGCAAAGCCAGCTGCTGCTAAGGGTCAGTACCTTAAGAGCGTTGTAATTGCTTCAACAATGGGCCCTGGTGTAAAGATCAACACAACAAGCTACGTATAAAAGCCGGTTGACCTGAGCATCAGTCACACAAAAGCCCCACACCACTATGAGATATCTTCAGGATATTGCGTAGGGTGTGGGGCTTTTTATATGCAAAAAACGATAATAAATACTGATTAATACAAAAATAGATTATCTAAATACATATTGACAACTATATCTAAAAGTAAGATACTGTATATAGCATAATTGGAGAGGGTAAGTATGGCAACAAAAATAAATATTAATACAAAACAGTTACATGCGGATATAAAGGCGTTGAAGGACGATATTGACGCGAGTATGCGCGAAAGACTTGTTATTCAGTGTGGATATGAAGAACTTGCGTCACAGTGGAGCGGGCCGGCCGCAAAAACTTATGATGAAGGATTTCGAAATGCTATGACCAATATGAAGGCTTTATATAGTGATCTTAAGGATAAGATAGATGGCGTTTATGACATGTGTAAATTGTTTGAGAAGTGTGAAGCTTCTGTATTGGATAGGATTCAGGAACTCTGATCGAGCAAAATTCAGGAAGGAATGGTTATGTGAAAAGCGATACAGAAATAATAGTGGTGCCATTAAGGCAAATGTTGCTATTTGAAAAACTATTTGCGCAGAACTATGCGGATATGCTTGTGCGATTTGGAAGTATTATAGAAACGTGCAACAAAATAAATGGTTATTGGGAAAGTGATGGATGGACAGAGATTTATGAAGATATGGCAGACAAATCAGATCGTATGAATGAGATCGTAGACGATATGACTAATTACTATAAGGATATTGTAAATATTACAGAAAGCTATGATGCTGTGGAAGCAATTAATGTGGATATTGGAGAATCTTTGTCGGGAGACGTAATTAACTAAAAGGAATATTGGGTTAAAAAGTAATATTAAGGGGTAAATGATGGACGGCACTGGTATAGAACTATATGTACATCTTGAGAAGCTGGAGGACGAAGTAGAACAATTTAATAACGTCAGTAAAAACTTTGGGGATTACATAGATATGTATAAAAGGCAGATGGATATTATACGATACAGCAAAATGGCAGATGAGTTATATGACATGCCAGCACTTATAAGAACTTATGATGAGTTTGTGGAAGAAGCTGATCGGTTGAACAAGTTTTCAAAAGCTTTGCAAGATATATACAAAGAGTATAAGACGTGTAATGATACATATACTCAGATGGGTATAGATCTTGGAAATCAATATGCAATTACCCCGTGGACAAAGACAAATGAAGGAAAGATAGTCATTGGAACGAGCATAATAGTGGGATTGCTGGTGATTGCTATTGTAGCACCAGAGGTTACTGCTGCAGCGATGTCTGCTGGCACAATGACAAGTACAACAGCAGCAACTATGATAGAGACAGTAACGGCAGACATGGCGTTTTATTCTGCGTCAAATGCGATGATATCAGCAGAGGAGGCATGCTTAGAGGCATGTCAAAATGGAACTGATCCAATGGCAGCTTTTGCTGATAGCTATATGTGGGGAGCTAAAGAAGGAATGTTAAATGGTGCATTGCAAGGGGTGGGTGAGGCTGCAATTGTAGTTAGATGCGCAAAGACAATGACAAATACTGCGGCCTTTTTAACCCCATATAAAATAACAGGGTATGTAAATGCTGTTAATTTGGCAGTGATTGGAGGTAATTCGGCTATATCGACGGCATTATATAGTGATAGGGAAAAATCACATTGTAGAAATGTTTCGTTTGAAGAATCTGTGAAATATTATAATGGCCAAGTGCTTGAATCTTTAGAGGAGCAGATGTATACAGATTCATTTGTAAATGGTGTAGAAGCTTTGAAAACGTCAAAATCAAAAATGAAAACTAATGGAAATAAAGAAAGTGAAATTGGTAAAATTGCATCAAAAGAGAAAAGTGTTCGAGAAATTACAAGTAAAAGTGAAGGATATAAACAGAATCAGACTTTTTTGAATGGGGAAAAAGCAATACGTAATACTCAGGGAAGCATAAGTCCGACTTTGTATAAGGATGGAAGTTGCATTGATGTCAGAAGTTATAATATTCAAAATGAAAGTGGAAGGGCAAGGCTTATCAAAGACGTTACGATCAGAAGTCAGAAAATGAAAGATAATTTACCGGAAGGAACAAAGCAGACAATAGTTATTGATGCGAGGGGACGACGTATAGCAAATAGTGATTTAAAAAAACTGTATACGAAAGTAAAATGTGCATTAGATAGTGATGTTGAAATCAGATTTATCAGGTGAGTAATGTTTAAAGAAAATATGAATAATAAGGTTTTTACAAAATTTTCGGGCGTTGAGAGTGATCTAAAATTACAGGATATTCCCAAATTCAATAGATATAGCAATGATGTAAAGAGAGACATAGGGATTATAACAATGATGTTAATGGCTTTTGCTGTGTTATGCTTGCGTGGCTATTACGTACATTTTAATCCGAAAACAGGAAGACCGTTGGGGGGCTATACGCTAAATATGTTTGTTAAGGCTTTGGCAGCAGCGGTTGAAGGAATAATTGTAGCCTGGGGAATCCTACGCATTGATATTCGCATCAGAAAAGAAGAAAAAATTCCCAGAAAGGAAATAAAAAGACAGAGAACAAAATATATAGAGGGTATTAGCAAACAGATAATTTTTTACAGAGAAGCTGTTTTGGGGTGGATGAATGAAAAATTCGTACCTGCTGAAAATTTGATAGCTAGAATTATGAGGGGAGAGAAAAAGATTCGCAATCAGGGAGATGTAATGCTTACATATAGACTAGGAACAGGTGACCAGGATATATCGGAGCATATATTGCTTCCCGATATGCAAAAAGTTACACTGCAGAATATCCGGTTAAAGAGCATTTCTAAAAAACTCAAAGAAGAATACGCAATAATACATGATATCCCAAAAGCTATAAGTCTGGACGAGGTGGGATTACTTGGCGTAGTAGGACAAGGTGACAGGAGGAAGGCATACGATATAGTTAGGGCATTGTCTACGCAGATTTTGGTAAGTGAAGTGCCGGAGGATCTTAAGGTTGCATTTGTGTATGATAGTGTTAATAGTAAGGGGTGGAATAAATATGAGTCGTTCACGAGAACTCAGATGGAGACGGGCATTAGTCTTGTAGCAGGCACTCCTGAAAAAAGAGGAAAAGTATTAGACATGCTGGCACAGGCAATCGAGGAAAGAAAGGCTTTGAATGGAGTCGGCGTAGAAAATATGAAACCGCGGTACATAGTGTTTATAGATGATATGGCTTTATTGGAAAATCATAGAATTGTGGAAGCACTGCGTGATGATCTGTGTGTCTGTGCATTTACATTTATTTTGGTGGAGGATTGTATAGAGAAGCTTCCGGGGAATGTTGAATATGCACTTGTTGATTCATCGGAATTTTCAGGAGTCTATTCTATGTCAGATGGTTCATGTATGCCGGTGGTATTTGATAAATTATCAGAGCAAAAATTTGATAAATATATAAAGTACATGAAGAGTGAAAATAAAAACATTGCGGGGAGGTGATTTGTGTTGGAAAAAATAACAGATTATGAGTATGCTCAAATAGAGTCTGCTATAAATGGTATATTGGGAATCCGAAATAATATAAGTCAATATATTCTAGATAGTTTATTTCAATCGGCAGAAAGCTTTAACAAGAATTGGAAGGGCGAAGCGGAGACCTTATTCGTAGGTAAACTTGAGCTGCTATACAATGCAATTAGTGACACAAATACCGCAGCATATAATATGGCAATGAGTATGAGTGAGCAGGCATCCGAAATTTATAAAAAACAAAATGAGAAATAATTTAATGGAAAAGGGAGAGCTAAAACAATGGCAGATACAAAGAAATATGGTTGGAATGTACAGATAGATGGTGTTCAATATCTGGTGGAGTACATGAAAGGAAGTATATTTATTAATGGTGGTGAGGCATTCAAACTCAGATCACTGGAGAGAACAGGCACCTTAAGAAAAGATAAACAGTTGAACTATACAGTTCCGTTAGCAGGAAAAGAACTGAATCTGGTTATAAGCGCAGTGAGTGGTATCAGTCTCATTATGGATGGAATGGATCTGGGAACATATCCAGATGGTGCAGGAGCTAATCAAAAAGCTCCTGCCTGGACAGTAGTATTTTATGTATTATATTTTATAGACTATTGGGGGATAATGGGTGGTGCCGTTGGCGGTGCTATTGGAGGCTTGCTGCTCGGAACTGCGGCAGTTGTGACGTTTATGGTTGCTAAAAGTGAGAAGCTTTCTACGGGCGTGAAGTTGGTAATATGCATAGCATTATACGTTGTTGCTACTGCGTTGGAGCTGGTTATAAGATCTGCATTAGTAGGGGTGTCTGGCCGGTACAGATAAAATAAAGCCACATACCATATGAAAAATCTGTAAGATATTTCGTGTGGTATGTGGCCTTGTTCTTTATCTTGTATAACTAACTAGGAAATTAGGAAATAGTTCCGTTAGCTGAACATGATATAGTAACTGATTTATTTACTGTCTGAAGCAGTACGCCCTTTGAGGAATACTTTTTTCCAACTGCAGTTGCGGTTGCTTTGTTGCCGGATCTTGAGCAAGAAGGTGCGGCTACCTTCCAATATGAGCTATTAGATGATACACCAGCTTTGGCTGATGTGCATTTGCTGGATGAACCTGTATAACTGAATGTTGCGACAATCCTAAGGCTCCAGAGAGTATTTCCGTTAGAATCATTGCAGTATACAGTCTTGGTAGCGCTTTTTGTTTTTGTGGCTCTACTCAGAGATGGCTGAGTTGGCATTTCCTCGATAACTTCCACAAATGTAAGAGTGTCATCACTTGTATCTTCTTCTGCGGCCTTAACAGTTGGAACATTTACTGTAGACAAACAGATGAAAATCATACAACATATAGCTAATAATCTGCGTAATTTTTTATTCATATTTATTCCTCCATATCTGTATTATTGTTAGTATTATCATTTGGAGTTTCCGTGTTATTGGTTGAAGGCACATCTCCATCAGATGATCCTGTCCATGTATACTCTGAAAGATCATTTGGCGCTACACCATCTTGAATGACAATAGTAGTTGATGCAATGTCAGTACGCCTAGATATCTGCCATTCCTTATACAACATAACTGATATACATATTGCAAAACCCAGTATAACAGAAAGCGCGGTAATGAAAATATATTTTCCATATTTCTTTCCGTTCATGTTGTGGCATATAGTATCTGTGCCTAAATATTCAATATATGTATTGGCACAATCCTTGGGACTTCCAAACTTTTTAGACAGATGTGATACTGTGATCAACTCGCCTTCAAAACTTACTGCGTAATCATACATAGAACTACGCAGCATCTTTAAATATCTCTTTTCCCCCTTTCTGTATATTGGAAACTCTTTTTTAATAGCTTTAATATACTTATCTACAGTTTTTTCGTTTTTTTCATATGCTGAGTTGGCTGAGTTGGTGTTCATTTTCATTCTCCTTTTAATACAATTTCAATATGAACTAATATTATTTTATACTAAAATATCAGAAAATCAATAATGCTTTTGACATTAATAAACAAATTTTGTCAAAATGTGGCTGTTAGTTACAAAAATATAAACAAATAAATTTAGAAAAACAAAACCATTGTTGACAAAACGGTTTAAAAGATGTAATACTAAAAATACAAAATAATTGAATGGAGAAAGATTATGTCGGATAAGATAAATGTCGATACAAGGAAGCTGCACACAGATCTTGTGATTATACAGGACTGTCTGGATCAAAGCACAATTGACAGACGAAACATCCAGAATGATTATCAAGATCTTATTAAAGAATGGAAAGGCCCTGCAGCAGACTCATTTAATACAAAATTTGAGAACAGCGATAGTAAAGTTAAATCCATGTATGAGGATCTTCAAAAGAAAGTGGACTCATTGCTTGATGTATGCAATACGTTTGAGACTTGTGAAAAAAATGTAATTGCTCTGATTGGCTAGGGTGCTTAATAACGGAGGGAAAGTATGTATGTTGAGACGGTGAAAGTACCGATAAATAAACTGGAAACATTTCATGATACCTTGAGCAAGGGGGCAACAGATCTGGGAAATCAGTATGATACGATCATATCAACCTGTGGCAAGATACAGGAATATTGGGAGAGTGAAGGCTGGGCAGATATTTATTCTGATCTTGTATCGAAGATGGATACTATGCAGGCATTTATGGAGGATATGTATTCGTATGGTGATACATTGGGTGAGGTTATAGGAAACTACATCACTGCTGAAGTTGTGAATGGTGATATGACCTCATCGTTACCAGATAACATAATTCGCTGAAGGGATGTAAGCACATGGAAAAAAAGATTAGTGATTTGGACTATTCAGAAATAGCAGCGGCTATAAATGGCTACTTGAATTCAGAAGCAAGTATAAAGCAGTATGTTTTATCTGATTTGGGAAGTGAAGTCGAGACTATAAGAAAAAACTGGAAAGGGGATGCAAGTGACAAATATATTGGAAAACTCGAAAGTGTATACAATGACATATCCAATACATGTACAGCACTTGAAAATTTAGGCGTGGGTATGAGCCGGGAGGCTTCAAATATATACCAAAATCAATAATAGAAGGAAGGATCAAGTATGGGAGCATTTTCAGTAACATCGTCAGAGATGACGAAAAGAACAACAGAGCTTCGCTCGAAAAATCAGTCTCTTAAGAAGCAGATAACCAAGCTCAGAGACAGTAAGGAGGCTCTGAACAGTACATGGGATGGTAGCGCGAAAAAAGCTTTCAGCTCTGCAGTTGAGAGTGATGTTTCACAGATGACAAATTTTAGTAATCTGATAGAACAGTATTGTTCAGCGCTGGACAATATAATAGCTAATTATGAAACTACAGAAGCCACAAATGCAAATACAGTGGCTCAGAGAAAGTATTAAAGGGAGGAAAATACAGATATGTCAGATATGAATTTGAAAGTCACCCCGGCGGAATTGGAGGCTAAGGCTGCTGATTTTAAATCAGTTATGACTCAGACGAAATCGTTGACAGATGATATGATGAATGATGTCACTGGACTTTCATCATCATGGACAGGAGATGCGTCTGCATCGTATATAAACAAATTTAGAAAACTGCAGACGGATATGGATACCATGGGTCGAATGATTAATGAACATGTAAATAATCTTACAGAACTTGCTAAAGAATATACGACAACAGAGAAAAAGAATGCAGCGGCAACGGAATCGCTTGCAGCAAATATTATTTCGTAGGAAAGAAGTGCCATCTCTGATAGCTATCAGAGATGGCATTTTGAGATTGAGGAGGTTATTATGATTGAATTTAAGAAATATCTGCCGATCGGTTCGGTTGTGTTATTAAAGAACGCAAATAAAAGGTTGATGATATATGGAAGACTGCAGAAGGCAGAGGATTCAGATAGCGTAAGGGATTATATAGGATGCCTGTATCCAGAGGGAAATATATCTACAAAACAGACGTATATGTTTGACCATGACCAGATAGAACGGGTATATTTTGTTGGATTTCAGGACCCGGAAGAGTTTGAATTTGTTGACAAATACCTGAATGAGGGAAATAATGGAAAATAGAGGAGTGCTTTTGTATGTAGACCTTGGCAGGCTTGAAGATGAACCATACAGGCTGTCAAAGATATATGATACACTTGGACAGTATATTGATGATATCAGACGTCAGAGAGATATAATATACATAAGCAAGATGGCGGAATCCCTGGATATATCATCCCTGGACAGATATCGTGCTCAACTGGTAGACGAATATGATCGGCTTGGAACTCTGAAGAAGATTCTGGATGAGGCATACGATCTATATAAAGAATGTAATGAAAAATTCGAGGCATCTGGACAGACTCTGTGCAACCTATATGCTGAAACTCCATGGTATGAGACCAGTGAGGGAAAGCTGGCTATAGGCATAGGCGTGCTTGTGGTTACTGCTGCAGTGGCGATAGTCTGCCCTGCTGTACTAGGGGCGGCGGCCGCCACGGTAACACAGTCTATAGCGACATCTGCCCTCGTGGGATCAGCAATATCTGGTATAATGAATGGCGCTGCATCAGTGAAAGCAGGAAAGTCGTTTTTTGATGGATTTGCATCCAATAGAATCATAATACTGCACAGCCGTCCGTATCAGTGAATCATCCGTTTGTACAATGTAGTTTTTGTCTCTGGCTTGTGTCAGTAGCAGAGCATAGTAAGCGCGATCCGCGTGTACTGTCAGTTGTTGAGATTCTATGCTTTCCAGAATATGCAATGCACTGTCTGGATATTCTTCCATTAACGAATCTGCTTGTACTAACAGTATATTGTGATTGTGCTGTCGTGTACATGAGTTTAGTAAAAGAAAACTTATTAGCCATATTGTAACATAAATGCCCTGCTTCATTTTGATGAGTATTTGGTTAGTAGTATACAAAGGTATCTCTTTTGAGAAATATTACCAAGGCAACTGTATGTTTTTTGAGTTCTCTTTCTTCTTATCTTTCTCAACACGTTGAGAATCTTTTCTCACATAATTAAGAGTTTATTCTCATCGTATTGAGAAGAAACTCTCACCATATTGAGAAAAGATTCTCTATAAAGGGAGAATACTTTCTTTATAAAGCTTCTATTTGCTTCTTATCTGTTATCCGAGGATACTAATAAATACTTCAATTCGGCCAATTGATAAACGCTTGGCATATAGTGTCCGTTGACAATAACCGCTGGTGTATGACTGATATTATTTCGCTCACAATATTCTTGTTGCTGTCTCCAAAGTAGCTGTGCAACGTCATTGATGTAGTATTTCTCTACACCCGGTATTTCCTGAATCTCGAACCATTCCTCCAGTAAATAAGTAGCCTTTTCCCAACCTTCGGAGAGATAGGCGGAGAGAATTGTCTGTGCAATATGTGCTCCCAGACGATCATTGGTGTATATGACTAATGAGATGGATATATCCGCTGAGATCTCCCGAATGTGGTGGTGAACTTTGGCGCATGCCTTGCAGTTGGGATTCACAACTACCATCAGTCTGTCTTTTGTATGCCTTTTTCTATCTGTTTCTTTGCAACAACGGAAAAAGCGTCTCTGAGATTGTG